>OGHW01002546.1_pt1 | contig 10603 bp, 5 predicted proteins | sample 1571641 | NCBI WGS metagenome assembly OGHW01 (sample SAMEA2582066, study PRJEB24529) | metagenome | biome: Human gut stool | place: China | collected 2011 | reverse complement strand
TGCGAGTGCGTTTAAAGATCATATCCATATTGGAGTTGACTTTTTTGTCGAACTACTACCTTCAAAGTATAAGTATTATGCGAATTGGATTGATATATTCCTTATAACTGTATTTTCAGGTGTTGCAACTCTCATTGGTTATATGTGGACTGCTGATGTGTGGGGGACCTTGAGTCCGGCATTGGAGTTACCTATTTCCATTGTTTTATATGGCGCATTCCCTACTACCTCGATCATTATCTGTGTTTTAGGTGCCAGACAGTTATTAACAAATAATGTGAACCAAAAACAAGAGGAGGATATATTATGATTGCCATGTTGATTGTTATGCTGATTTTGTTGATATCAGGTGTGAGAATTGCTTATGCATTAGCTATTAGTGTCTTGTTTTATTTGATTTGTTACTCTGATATGTCTGTAATGGTACTGGCTCAAAGGATTAGTGTCGGTGCTGATTCAATAGTTATGCTGGCACTTCCTTTTTTCTTGTTAGCCGGAGAATTAATGAATGCCTCGGGTATAACAGAACGTCTGATCCGTTTTGCTTTATCTCTGATTGGAAATGTGCGTGGAGGACTATCTTTTGTTGTTGTAATAACTAATATGATTATGGCAGCTGTTTCCGGAGCGGCTATTGCAAGTGGGGCTGCTGTTGGTTCTGTAATGATTCCAGCCATGCGTAAACAAGGGTACCCGGATAGCTTTTCCGGAGCCGTGAACGCTGTTTCTGCAACAATAGGCCCGATTATTCCACCGAGTGTCGGATTTATAATATTTGCCTCTGTCTCAAATGCTTCTGTCGGTAAATTGTTTATAGCAGGTATTTTACCTGGAATTTTGTTAGGAGGTATTCTGATCATAAATTGTTACATAATTGCGGTGCGAAATAAATTTCCTAAAGGGGAAAAATTATCAGTTACAGAAATTAGAGAAAGTTTTAAAGATGCATTCTGGTCTCTTCTTATGCCTGTAATAATTATCGGAGGTATCGTTTCTGGCGTTGTAACCGCAACAGAAGCGGGAGTAATAGCTATTATATACGGTCTTATTGTCGGATTGTTTATTCATAAGACATTGAAGCTAAAGGATCTTCTTTCTCTTTTTATCCGTTCAGCTAAAGCTACAGCCCGAATTATGATAATTATAGCTTGTGCATCCGCATTCGGATGGATTATATCTCGGGAAGTTGATCCGCAATTGATAGTAGATACTTTCTCGAACATTACGACAAACAAAAACTTGTTCTTACTTATCCTTATTGCTGTTTTTCTACTGTTGGGAACTGTAATGGAAGGAGGAAGTATCATGATAATCCTTACTCCTTTATTGCTTCCGGTAGTTAATAGTATGGGAATTGATATTATTCATTTTGGAGTTGTTTTCCAATTAGCGATAATGATAGGGCTTGTTACTCCTCCGGTCGGTATTTTATTGTTTGTCATTTCGGGGACGGGAAATATTCCTGTTCCACAAATACTGAAAAGTATTGTTCCTTTTTATATTTCGATGCTTATAGCATTACTTTTGTGTGTGTTCGTTCCTGATCTCTCTCTTGTTTTAGTTCGTCTTTTTGGAGGTTCAATCATTTGATTTTATTATTATGAAAAAACGATTACAATTTATTTGTTTATTCTTTATTTCCTTGTTTTGTGGCTGTTCCAATTCGAGTCAAAAGGATTTTGCGGAAATAAAATTAGGTTATGTCATGTCTGCAGGTGGTGCTTCACATGAAGGTGCTTTAGAGTTTGCCCGATTAGTAAAAGAACGAACTCAAGGAAAAATTCAGGTAAAGATTTATTCGAACGGACAATTAGGGAATGATAGGGAAATGATAGAAGGCCTTAGTTTAAGGTCTATCGATATGATTATTGTAGGTCCTTCTCTTATCGGGTGGTACGCTCCTGAATATGGAGTAATGGAAGTCCCTTTTTTATTCAGAGATTATGAACATTTGGATAATGTGTTATATGGAGATATCGGAAAAGAAATTGAAGAAACTATATCTTCAAAAAGAAAAATTCATTTTCTAGCGTACTATCGGCGAGGCCCGAGATATTTGACTACAACTAAACGGAAAGTTATTAAACCGGCAGATTTGAATGGTTTGAAATTACGTGTCCCGGAGTTACCAGTGTATATTGAATCTTGGATGTTATTCGGTGCAAATCCTACACCTATTGCCTATTCGGATATGTTTATGGCATTGAAACAGGGAATTGTCGATGGTCAGGAAAATCCATTGGAAACAATTTGTACCAGCCATCTTTATGAAACACAAAAATATGTGATGGAAACAAATCATTTACTGAGTTATTACATTGTAGCAGTTGGTGATCATTTTTATGAAAAGTTTGAACGGGAGCAGCAAGAAGTTGTTATACAAGCGATAAAAGAGTCTGCGGTCTATCAGAATGAACTGATGGAGGAATATGAAAATTCCTATAAAAAAATTCTAAATGATCATCATGTCGAATTCATCCCTGTGGATAGGGAGGCATTTGAAAAGATCGCTTTAGAAAAAATAGCTCCTGCCTTATCCGAACGATTATCCCCTGGGATAATAAAAAGGATAACTGCTGTAAAATAGAAGATGTGCATCTTGTCTAAATATTAATCATTAATTAAATCAAAAAATCTATCGAAATGAAAAGCCTGAAAATTATTGGGTTTAGACGTTTTATTCTCTTTTTGATGACGTCGGTATTGTGCATGAATATTGCACTGGCCCAAAAGAAAGTTATTTCCGGAGTAGTGACCGGAACAGATAAGGAACCGATTCCTGGAGTAACGATTATAGAGAAAGGTACAACCAATGGTACTGTTTCTGATCTGGATGGAAAATATTCATTATCTGTAGAACCGTCAGCTATACTTGTTATTTCTTTTATTGGAATGGAAACTCAGGAGGTTCCGGTTGGAAATAGGACAATTCTCAGTACACAACTGAAAGAGTCAACGATAGGCTTGAATGAAGTGGTTGTGGTGGGTTATGGAACAATGATGAAGAAGGACTTAAGTAGTGCGATCTCTAAAGTGAGTGGAACTGTATTACATAACCAGCCGATGGCTTCAGCTGCCAGTTTAATGGTGGGGAAGAGTACAGGTGTACAGGTTACGACAAACAGTGGCGCTCCGGGATCGGATATAACAGTCAGGATTCGTGGTGCAAATTCATTTAATGGGAATAATCCTCTTTATGTAATTGATGGAGTTCCATCTGATAATATCTTGGGAATTAATCCGAATGATATTGAAAGTATGGAAGTCTTGAAAGATGCTTCCTCTTCAGCTATTTATGGTTCACGTGCAGCTAATGGAGTAATTTTAATTACAACGAAGAGGGGAATAAAAGGAAAGACAGATATCAGTTTTGATGCATATTATGGGTTACAGCGTGTGTATAAAAAAATGCCAATGATGAATGCCCAACAACAATGGGAATATGTATTAAAGGGGGTTGCTAATTATAACCGGTTGAATCCGAATTCACCTGTAGAGCCTAGAGAGCAAGGCTTAGCAGACTATAATGCAGGCTATGATACAAATTGGCAGGATGAGGTATTTCGTATTGCTCCTGTACAAAATTATAGTTTTAGTGCATCAGGAGGAAATGATAAGATGAGGTTCTCTTCTAATATAAGTTATTATAATCAGAAAGGAGTTGTTATTTCTAATGGATACGAACGATATACAGCAAGATTTAATATGGATTATGATCTTACCAGTTATCTGAGTGTAGGAACTTCTTTAAAAGGTAATTATTCTCATACAGATGAAATACCTAAAGGCGATTCACAGAGTTCCGTAATGGCGAACCTTTTAAGAAAGATGGCTTATGAACCAATCTATGAATCAGATGGCTCATATGCGAACAGAGAGCGACCAAATCTTATTGCTTCTGCAGAATTGTATCAGGGCGATAGTTATAGAACCGCAGGCATTGGTTCTGTTTATGCAAAGATAAAGATACTGGAGGGATTGGAGCTTACTACTACCTGGTCTGCAGATATAGGAATAGATACGGGTAATAGTTTTTTCCCTTCAACAATATTGGGTGGCGCTACACGTCCGTCTTCTGCCTATTCGAATAAATGGAATACATGGTTGAGTGAAAATATTTTATCTTATTCTTTTGATTATAAAAAACATAAGCTGAGTGCTATTTTAGGCTATAGTATGCAAGAAACCAGGAATTTTAATTTTAATGGTTCTGCAAGTGGTGGTCCTAGTGATCTGATCAGTACCATGAATGCTTCAACCAGTAAAGATAAAATATACAGTTATAAAACTGGTTGGGGAATTAATTCTGTTTTTGCCCGTGCGAACTATAGTTTTGCCAGTAAATATCTTGTTGGATTAAGTATTCGAAATGATGGTTCTTCTCGTTTTGGTTCTAATAACCGGTATGCATTATTCCCGGCAGGATCTATTGCTTGGCGCATGAATGAAGAGCATTTCATGAAGAATTTAACTATGATTGACGATTTGAAAATACGCGCAAGTATAGGACGCACTGGTAATCAGAATATCGGTAATTATGCAGCACAGGGTACGTACAATACCGGAGTCAATTATGCCGGTCAACCGGGAGTAATGGTAGGAGGTATACCTGCTGCTGATTTAACCTGGGAAAGTACGGATCAATATGATGCAGGTATTGATTTAAGCATGTTTAAAAATAGATTGACATTTTCAATGGACTATTATATTAAACGGACAAAAGGATTATTGTTTAGCATGCCTATTCCTGGCTATACTGGCTTCGGTAGTTATTTGACTAATTTAGGTAAGATTGAAAATAAAGGTGTTGAGTTCTCTTTGGCCGGAGATGTCATTCAGAATGAGGATTGGAACTGGTCAGCCGGATTTAATATTTCTTTCAATAAGAACAAAGTATTATCTCTTCCAAACCATACTCCGATTATATCTACAGCATCAACAGAGGTATTCTATACAACTAACGGTACATTTTATACCCAGGAAGGACATCCTATCGGTGAATTTTATGGACTGAAATGGGAAGGAGAAGTTTATCCGACAGATGAAATAGCTCAGGAACATGTGAGTTCTATTATGGGACAAAAACCTGTAGGTGGAACATTGAAATATGAAGATTACAATAAGGATGGAAAGATTGATTCAAACGATCGGCAAGTCATAGGCTCACCACATCCTAAATTTTTTGGTGGATTTAATACCAGTGTCTCTTATAAAAATTTTGACCTGGGAATGCAATTTAGTTTTATGTATGGTAATAAGATTTTTAATCAAATGCGTTTTCTGTCAAGTCGTGGATTCTGTTATGACGCGGCTCGGGTTGAACGTGTAAATGCCTGGAGTAAACCTGGTGATATAACAACTGAACATAAAGTTCTGACTTCAACCGACGCTCGTGATAATCAATTTTCTTCAAAATATGTTGAAAATGGAAGTTATTTGAGATTGAATAATTTGAGTATAGGTTATACATTACCCTCGAATATCTCTAACATTTTAAAACTTTCAAGTTTACGTGTTTATTTGAGTGCACAGAACTTATTTACTATTACTCAATATAAGGGATATGATCCGGAAGTAAACTCTAAAGCCAGTAACATTCATACACAAGGTGTTGATATTGGTATGATACCTCAAGTTAGTACTTATATGTTAGGCTTGAATGTTAAATTTTAATACTGTAATGTTATGAAAACGAAGAATATATACTTCACTTTAATGTTGACCTTTTCCTTTCTTGTGTCATCATGTGATGTTTTAGATCAAATACCGGAAAGTGATATTACATCTACTAATTTCTGGAAAACTCCTCAGGATGCGGAGGCTGGCTTGATTGCCGTTTATAATCAGTATCGTGGATCAGTTTATCGTTCTTTTGAATTGGGAGAAGGAAGATCCGATAATTTGGAGATTCCTCCCAAATGGGGATATGAGATGATAAATCCTCAGGCGATGGAATTTAATAATAATATTGTAGATGCAAATAGCGGATATTGTACTTGGGGGAATTATTATAATGTAGTGACTCGCTCGAATGAAGTTATTTATTATACAAATACAATCTCTTTTGCAGATGAGGCAGAGAAAAATAGAATTTTGGGAGAAGCCTATTTTTTACGTGCCAGTGCCTATTTTACTTTAGCCAAAAACTGGGGAGCTGTACCTCTTATCGTAGAACCATTTTTCTCACAGGGTGAGAACATGTATGTGTCAAGAACTCCTGTGGAAAAGATATACGAACAAATTGTAAATGATTTGAATATAGCAAAACAAAATTTACCAGTCACCCGTTCAGATCAGCGTATACGTGCAACAAAGGCTGCGGCTCAGGTCCTTTTATGTGATGTGCTTCTTACCAGGTCTTATACTTCTTTTGCATCATCTGATGATTTAGAAAAAGTAATAGAAAATGCAAATGAAATATTAGCTAATCCGAACTATAGTTTGTTAGCAGGCGAGAATTATTCTGATATATTCAGATTAGGAAATACGAGTGAATCTATCTTTGAGATATGGTCTGACTACACTCAAAATGCTACGCATAGTTTTTGTAATTATTTTTTGCCAAGGGCATATGATAAAAGCCGGCCTTATGGTGGAGAAACATTGATGTTACCATCTCATAGCCTGGACGATGCTTTTGGGGAAGAACCGCAGGATTTACGGTATGAAACTACAATAGCTGTATTAAGTAAAGAGGAAGAACAGTATTATGATAATAATGTAAAAGGAATGAAGTATGGTAATAAATATCTTGGAACAGTTACTATCATTGGGACTCAACGATATAGTGATGATAACATAATTATATATAGGCTGCCGGAAGTTTTTCTAATGAAAGCAGAAGCTTTAGTAAAAATGAATAAAGTTAGTGAAGCTTTGGTCTTGATAAATCAAATCCGGGCTAGAGCTGGGCTTGCCTCAAAAACTGTTGAGTCGACACCTGATGCTTTGTCTTTGATATTAGAAGAACGCAGAAAAGAATTTGCTTTTGAAGGAAAAAGATGGTATGATTTGGTGAGAATGAATAAAGTCGGAGAGTTTAAAAAAGAACCGGAATTTGTTCATGACAGATTCTTATTAGCTGTTCCTCAAGGAGAAGTTGATAAAAATCCAGCCTTGTTACCTCAAAATCCAACTTATTAAATCATTTTATGCCAGATTTTGAGGGAGTTATATTGTATTGTTCTTCAGAATCTGGTTGTAAAAAACTATAAAAATCAGTATAATGAAAAAAATACCGGTTGCTGTTATATTTCTGTTGATGCTTTGTCCATTTTATTTCTTGAGTGCTCAATATCAAGATTGGAGAAATGTGACGATAGGTGCATTTCCAATTTATACAAATGGATATTGTGATCAGCCTTATGTTGTTATTTTACCCGGAGGAAAGTGGTTATGTGTTTTTACTACAGGCGAGGGGGCGGAAGGAACCGGAGGACAACATATTGTTAGTACACTTAGCGAGGATCATGGCCGGACGTGGACCAAGCCGGTTAAAATAGAAAAGCCTGGTTCAGAGTCTGCATCGTGGGCTATGCCTTATGTTACATCTTTTGGGCGCGTCTATGTTTTTTATGATTATAATGGAGATAAGATTCATACTTTAAGAGAACAGAAGAATATACGAGAAGATATGCTTGGCTGGTATTGTTATCGTTATTCGGACGATGAAGGTAAAACATGGTCTCGGCGTTATCGTTTGGATGTGAGAAAGACTAATGTGGATTATGCGAATGACTGGAAGGGGAAAGTTAAAATATTGTGGGGGATTGGGAAACCTGTAGATGTTGATCAGGGAATGATGTTTGCTTTTTCTAAAATACGGCATTATTTACTGGATGATAGCGAAGGGTGGTATTTTCGCTGTGATAATATTAATACAGAAAAAGATGTGAGCAGACTTCGTTTTGTAATGCTTCCGGATGGAGACAATGGTGTAAAAAATAGTGCTTATGGTCCAGTGAATTCAGAACAGAATCTTTTTCAGTTGAATAATGGTAGTTTATATTGTATGCATAGAACGATATCAGGGTATCCATTAGAGTCTTACTCCTTTGATGGCGGAAAATCATGGACTTTACCATTGCCTCCACGGTATGAAACCGGGATTGCTTTAAAGACTCCAAGGGCATGTCCCAGAATTTGGAAATGTAAAAATGGGAAATATTTATTTTGGTATCATAACCATAGTGGTAAAACATTTGCCGACAGAAATCCTGTATGGATTAGCGGAGGAATTGAAAAAGACGGAAAAATTTATTGGGGGCAACCTGAAATACTGCTGTATGAGCCGGATATAAATGTAAGAATGAGTTATCCGGATTTGATAGAGCAAGACGGAAAATATTGGATAACAGAAACTAATAAGGAAAATGCCCGTTGTCATGAAATACCAGTTTCTTTTATGGAAATGTTATGGAAACAATTTGATATATGTGAGAAAACAACGAGTGGTTTGTGCTTTTCTTATGGAGAAGCTTTATTGTTTCCTGGTAATTTATCGATGGAAGGAGAAAGAATAGTGAATTTTGAAAAAGGTGTCACTTTTGATTTCTGTTTGGAATTATCGTCACCGGCATCTGCTCAAATTCTTTTTAAAATGAGTAGTCGCTGTGGAAGAAAAAATATAATAATGCAAACAGGACTGTATGGTGATATTGAACTGATTATAGATGATGGAGAGAAACAGAGTAAATGGAATTCGGATCCGGGGCTGATTTCTGTCTATGGAAAACATCATGTGACTGTCACCATTGATAATGGCCCTAAAATCATTCAATTTGTAGTAGATGGTAATGTTTGTAATGGGAATAATTCCCGCCAATATGGTTGGGGACGATTTGTTTCGGATATAACTGATTTTGAACTGGGTCAGCTATTAATTACGAAGTTGAAAGCTGATAATATCAGGCCTGGCGGAAAATTATTGCGATTGGATATTTATAACCGGCCGCTCCTAAATACAGAAATAATAGGAATTCATAGATATTATAAATCAAAATAAATCAGGTGAATATGAAAAATGCAATAGTATGTTTTTTGTTTGTTGCATGTTCGGTTACTATACAAGCACAATCAAGTAATGATTGGAGAAATATAGAAAATGCAATGGCAGAGATTCCAGCAGAGGGTTATTGTGATCAACCTTATGTTGTGATTAATAAACAAAATGAATGGGTTTGTACTTTAACAACGGGCATTGGTGAAGAAGGGGCACAAGGGCAGCATATTGTTGCGACAATCAGTCGTGATCGTGGGAAGAATTGGAGTCCTCTGATTGATATTGAACCATCTGATGGTCCGGAAGCTTCCTGGGTTGTTCCTTTGATAGTACCTTCCGGCAGGATATATGTATTTTATACTTACAATTCAAATAATCTGCGGGAGATATTGGATGTTAATAGAAAACCAATAAAACGGGTTGATACTTTTGGTAAAATGATGATGAAATATTCAGATGATGGGGGATATACTTGGTCATCTAAACGTTATGAAGTCCCAGTTCGCAATTTTGAAATAGATAATACAAATGTATACGAGGGGAAAATACAATTTTTCTGGAGTGTCGCATTACCTGTCATTCATCAGAATGCAGTCTTCTTTCCTTTATCAAAAGTTGGAAATTTTGGTGAAGGATTTATGGATAGCGGATCTGGTGCAATATTGAAAAGTTCGAATATTTTGACAGAGAATGATCCGGAAAAAATAAAATGGGAAACTTTACCAGATGGAAATAAAGGATTGTTGCCTCCTGCAGGAAAAGTAGCAGATGAACATAATATTGTTTCTCTGAGTGATGGTAGTTTATATTGTGTATATCGGACTAATCTAGGTAATAATGTACAGGCATATAGCAGAGATAATGGACGTACATGGACTCATCCTGAATGGGCTACTTATTCGCCTGAAGGGAGAAAAATAAAACAACCCCGATGTTTCAGTAAAATCTATAAATTTAAAAATGGAAAATATGCTATGTTTTTCCATAATAATGGTACACGCTGGTATTCAAATCAGCCTATAGGAAATAGGAATCCGACTTGGTTGGCAGGCGGTGTTGAGAGAAACGGATATATTTATTGGAGTCAGCCTGAAATATTCATTTATGATGATAATTATGAAAACGGAATTTCTTATCCAGACTGGATAGAGGATAATGGGGAATACTTTTTCACGGAAACCCAAAAAACAAAAGCTAGAATTCATTGTATTCCTACTGATTATTTAGAGATGTTATGGACACAAGCAGAGAATGAATCTTTGACAACAAAGGGGCTCATTTTGAATTTATCATCAGCAGAAGTAAGACAGGGGACAATTTTTGAAATGCCGGATTTGGGAAAACTATATAAAGGAAAGAGCTTTTCTTTGGAGTTGGTTCTTACTCCTGGTACGTTGGATAGAGATCAACTTCTTTTAGATACGCGAATTCGCGAAACGACAGGGGTAAATACTTCTGCTAAATATGCCGGAAACGGAATGCGTTTAACATTAAAAAAGGAAGGTGCGATAGAAATTTTATTGGATGATGGTCGTTCTCCATTACTTTGGAGATCGGAAGAGCGTCGTGTAGGGAAAGAGTGTAGATCTCGGTGGTCGCCGT
>OGHW01002527.1_pt1 | contig 10692 bp, 4 predicted proteins | sample 1571641 | NCBI WGS metagenome assembly OGHW01 (sample SAMEA2582066, study PRJEB24529) | metagenome | biome: Human gut stool | place: China | collected 2011 | reverse complement strand
TGGCAATACGGGCAGCGGTAAATCTTGCTCCGTAGCAGGGTTGATTCGTTGGTCTCTTGAGGCGGCAAAGAAGCAACAAGAAGGCATTAGCAATAACCAACCGAATGCTCGATTCATTATTTTGGATCCCAATGGCGAATACGCCAATACATTCAGCGATATTGGAGGGGCTCGAATTTTCGCAGTAGAAAGCAACGACTTCCGTAGGCAGCTTAAAGTTCCTTTCTGGCTTTGGAACACTGACGAGTGGGCTACTTTTGTTAAGGCAAGTGGACGTACGCAAAAACCTATGCTAGTGCAATCCCTGCGGTCCGTTCGAGACGGTGCCCTTAAGGAAGGTCGTACGCCTAGTGCGAATATGAGGAGTTTTCTGCGCACACTAGTTAGTAGCATGCAGATTATAAAACGTTCGGGAACGCCTTGGGATAATAACTATGGACACATTAAAGGTTTTTTTGAGAAAATTCAATGTTGGCGAGATGGTCTTACCGACGATGATTCATTTACCGAAGAAGAAAAAATAGCGCTGTCATATATTCGAGATTATATTGAAGAACTTGTGCAGGCAAGAAGTCAAAAATATGCAACGTTGGATTTCAAAAGGCAAGAGATTGACAGGTTGCTTTCGTTGTTAAAACAAGCACATCATATCTTTGGTGGTAGTGATCAAGATGTCTTGCCATTAAGCGCTGATGTTCCTCGCCCTTTTACTGGTGATCAGTTATTGAGAAGCGTTGAAGCAACATCGGAAATGATGAATACTTCAGACTACGTCGAAACAATGTTGATGAGAATACGAACATTGCTTGCGGATAGCAAGTTGAAGATAGTATCTGGCGATAATGTTCAGATTACACTCGATGACTGGCTAGCTGATTATATTGGCTCTAATCAAAGCGCTGATGGTCCGATTTGCGTGATTGATCTTTCGCTTGTTCCGGCAGAGATTATACAGATTATTACTGCCGTTATTGCCCGCATGACACTAGAGGCGCTCCAGCGATATCGCAAGTTAAATGATGGCGACGTTCTCCCGACTGTGCTAGTTATGGAAGAGGCGCATACTTTCATTAAGCGATACTCACAAGACTCGGATGATCAGTCTGCTTCACGCCTTTGCACGGAAGTATTCGAAAAAATTGCACGTGAAGGACGAAAATTCGGACTTGGCCTTGTGCTTTCTTCACAGAGACCAAGCGAGTTGTCTCCAACGGTACTTTCTCAATGCAATAGTTTCCTGTTGCATCGTATTAGTAGCGATAGAGATCAAGAGCTAGTTCATCGCCTTGTTCCTGATAACATGCACGGACTTATGCGAGACCTTCCCGTTTTACCTGCGCGGCAGGCCATACTGATGGGCTGGGCCTCTGAGCTGCCAGTACTCGTTGAGATGAATGAGTTGCCTGAAAGCCAACAACCAAAATCTTCTGACCCTGATTTTTGGGAAGTGTGGACAGGTAAAGAAGAGCGGTCTGTGGACTGGAAGGCTGTAGCCGATGATTGGCAGCAGATGAACAGTTTCTCCGAAGGGGACAATAACAATCATGCCTAATACCGTTTTTCATGTTTCCATGCAAGAATTCACGCAGATCCCTGGCTTCCCAATCGTCTATTGGCTCAGCAAACCCATGCTCGACACGTTCTCCAAGAACAAGGCGCTTAAGGAAATCGCTGAGCCCAAAGTGGTCCTTCAAACGGGAGACAATGCCCGATTCGTGCGCGAATGGTGGGAGATTTCCACAAGCAAGACACGTTTCGGTTGTGCAAGCCACGATGAGGCTTCTGAAAGCGGAGCGAAATGGTTCCCCTACAACAAAGGTGGAGAATACCGCAAATGGTATGGCAATCAAGAATTCGTAGTCAACTGGGAGAATGATGGCCAAGAGATCCGTTCGTTCGGTACGGAAGATGGCGGGCGTCCAAGATCTCGTCCGCAAAATACGGTTACCTATTTCCAACCTTCCGTCTCCTGGTCGAAGATTAGCAGTGGATCTCCGTCTTTCCGATTCTTCCCTCGAGGATTTGTTTACGATGTTGCCGGTACATCGATTTTCTGTACTGATGAACAGCGGAAGTGGATTCTTGCCTATACGAATTCCTCTCTTGCGTATATGCAATTAACTGCCATCGCTCCCACTTTAAATTTTGAAGTTGGACAGATCGCCACACTTCCGATCACAGACACTGATTCGGAGGAAAGTGGTCAGAATGTTAATGATTTGATTGCCTCATCGTGGTCTGACTGGGATTCGTTTGAAACATCATGGGATTTCCAACGATTTGCGTTGCTTGATTTCGAGCAGGGTGCACAATCCGGCGACTTGCTAGAGGATGCGGTATTGCATCTACGTGAGTACTGGGATGGGGTTTCCGAGGAGCAGCGTGAGCGTGAGATTCGCAATAATGAGCTTGTCGCGGACGCGTATGGCGTGCGTGACGATGTGGAATGCGATGTGCCGCTGGAACGCATCTCATTGAAGCGCAATTCCGCGTTCGTGTATCCGAACAAATCCAAGGTGGAACGTGATGAGCTGTTCGCCCAAGATGTAGTCAAGGAACTGATTTCTTACGCGGTGGGTTGCATGTTCGGCAGGTACTCGCTCGACGAGTCGGGTCTGATTCTCGCCTCGCAGGGCGAGACCCTTGACGATTACTATGCACGCGTTCCGAATCCATCGTTCGAACCAGATGCGGACAATGTGATTCCGGTTACGGAAACGGATTGCTTCGAAGACGATATCGTGACGCGTTTCCGTAGATTCCTCGAAGCCGCGTTCGGCAAGGAGAATCTTGCCACGAACATCGCCTATATCGAACAGGTGTTGGGCAAGAGCATCCGCAAGTATTTCGTGAACGACTTCTATAACGACCATGTGAAGATGTATTCGAATCGTCCGATTTACTGGCAGTACTCCAGCCTAACCAGCAACAAGGGCGCGTTCAAAGCGCTCATCTATCTGCACAGGTACACGCCGAAGACCACGAGCACGGTTCTCGGTTACCTGCGTGACTATATCGGCAAGATCTCCAACATTGCTGACGGTTTGGAGCAATCCGACCGTACTGCGGACCAGAAGGATGCCGCCAAACTGCGCAAGGCCATTGTGGAATGCAAGGACTATGAGGATCAGACCCTGTACCCACTGGCCACCCGCAACCTCGAAATGGATTTGGACGACGGTGTGCTGGTGAACTACCTGCGTATGGGTAAAGCCCTACGTTCCATTCCCGCCATCGAGAAGAAGCGTAAAGACGTCTCCACCTGGACTTGGCCCATCCATTCGCTGGAAGAAAAATAAGAACGAGGTTGGCAATGGCGAAGAATAAGCTCAGCATTTACTTGATAAAGCAAGATTTTCCTGTAGAAGATATAATTCCTCGTAATCTAGCTGGTGATAATCCTGTCGTTGAATTACAGGTTAATGGCTATGAGAGTTATAAATTATTTGCTCGTACTACAAAAGCACATGAACCTGGATGGGTTGAGACTTTCTTTAATTCAGTAATAGAGAGTGAATTCCTTAAAGTGGCCAATATCGGAGCTGCTCTTGTCATTCCGGTCGTCTTTGAAGATGATCTGCTTGATGAAAGAACGGATGTGGTTCCTTCGTCGACGGGGGGAAACAATCGACGTTATTTCGTTCTCACTTTTGGATATGGACGTACACTTATCAATCGTTCCGCCATCGAAGAACGTTTTGGTCTGAAATGTGTGCTTAATTCAGTAAAAGGTGATGCATTAAGAGCGATTCATTTTGCTGATGTCTCAGGTAGTGCTAAACGTTCAAGTGAGCAGTTGTCTCGAATAGGAGACATCGATGATTTCGCAATCGATACTGAAAGAAATTTACTAAGTCAGATAACAGCTAAATGCGGAGAAGCTGAGTTACTGTGCGGAACGGTGACTGGTGGAGATTCCCTAGCCGTCACAAAAGAGATTGATTTAGATAGTGTGCAGAGTTTTCTTGAATCCCTCTATGAATTGTATTGCCAAGAAACTTATAAGCAAGATTTTGACTGGGTTGATAATATTGCTCCCGTAAAAGATCCGGCTTTAGAGGAAAAATTATGGTCTGAATCGATTCGACAAATTACGAATTATAATGATGAAGATGATAGTCGACATGATTTATGGATGGCAGTCCCTGATGTTATTGATTGGGATAGAATTGAAGGATTCCAAATCGGCTCTCAAACTGATGAGAATAAAAAGCCAGTCATTCATGATGATATATTCCTGACGGATGTGCTTCATTCTTTCAAAAATCCTCTTACCACCATTGGGCAGCTCAAGAATAAACAAATAACTGCCATCTCGAAAGACGACGGTGGGACTTATCAACGTTGGCAAGCGCATAAGTTTCTTGTTGGTGATTTGACATACGGCGGAAAATCATACTGTGTACTTGATGGTGCTTGGTATGAGATTCAGACAGATTATCTTACTCGAATTAATGAAGATTTTATGAGTACAAATGAATCGGATATTGAGTTTATTCCGTATTCTCAAGATTGTGATGGAAAAGAACTGGTTGATGGGCTTGATGGAAATAAGATAGAGTTTGAAAAGGAAGGGTTGTATAATTACAAGTTCGAGAAAACTCTTGCCAAAAAATCTCCCAATCATTTTCTTCTGATGGATAGAAGGTTAATTTCTTATGGTGGGGGACGTAGTCGGATTGAATTCTGCGATGTGCTTGCTGATGATGGCAAGAGGATCCATATAAAACGCTACTCGGGATCGGCAACGATGAGTCACCTGTTTAATCAAGGGCTTGTCTCAGCTTCTATGGAAAGAGACGCTACTGATTATGCGGAAAAAGTGGAAGAAAAAATCATGCAGGTTGGCGAACATGAGGGACTGTCTTCGGTCGAGAATTTTTTGTTAAAGCAGAATCGAATTCGCGATGTTGTTTTCGGCATTGTTCCCAAGCAGGACAGCCATAGCCATGATCTTCCGTTCTTCAGTAAAGTTGCACTAAGCTCAGTTAAAAGACAGTTGAAGCGCATGGGGATAGAAACAAAGTTAAATTGGATTGAGTGGGGCGGAACGGCTAATGAGCATTGAAGCATTGCTGAATGGCGAATCCAAGAACGTGGAATACAAGCTTTTGACTCCTTCCCGCAGCATCAACTACACCAAAACCGTGGTGGCGTTCGCCAATGGGCAAGGTGGTTGCTTGGTGTTCGGCGTTGAGGATCAGACACTTCGCGTGGTGGGTATTGCCGAAGACAAAGTGTTTACGGTAATGGACGCCATCTCCGACGCCATCGTCAATAGTTGCGAGCCGCTGATTATTCCCGACATCACCATGCATGACGTGAATGGCAAAACGGTGATCGTGGTCGAGATTGCTCCCGGCTTGCAGAGGCCGTACCACATCAAGTCGCTTGGGCAGGAACAAGGAACGTTCGTGCGTGTGGCCGGTACCACACGTCAAGCGGATCAGCCCACTATCCGGGAACTGACCATTGAGGGTAGCAACCGGAGTCTCGACCAAGTACAGTGTCTTGGATTATCTGTAACGGATGAGGACATTGCGAACCTATGCGCAAGTTTGACGAAAACCGCGAAAGACAATGCAGAAGATTCCGCAAAGGTCAAGACAGTCACGGAGAAACAACTGCTGCAGTGGGGCGTGCTATGCGAACAGGACGGGACCCTTGCTCCGACGAACGCTTATGCGATTCTGACTGGCAATGAAGCCGTCCGTTCTGTGGTGCAGTGTGGTGTGTTCAAAGGAACCACCAAGGCCGTATTCGTGGACCGACGTGAGTTCACGGGCACCCCGCAGGAACTCATCGAGGAGTCGTACCAGTATGTGTTGCGCAACATTCACATGGGCGCGCGATTCAAGGGCGTATATCGGCAGGATGTGTATGAGATTCCACCGGACGCCATTCGAGAGCTGATTGTCAATGCGATAGTGCATCGCAGCTATATTGATCATTCCAGCATTCAAATCGCAATTTATGATGATCGGTTGGAAATCACCTCGCCTGGGCGTCTCCCCATGGGGCAAACCATTGAACGTATGAAACAGGGCTATTCGAAGATTCGCAATGAAGCTTTGGCCGCTGCCTTTGAGTACATGGGCTATATCGAGCATTGGGGAAGCGGCATCCTGCGCGTCATGCAGCAGGTGCGTGACGCAGGATTGCCGGAACCGGAATTCCTCGGTGGTGATACCGATTTACGTATCAATATCTATCGCGCAGGTATGGCCGTGTCCTCTGAGAATGAGGCAGTGCGAGGAAGTGCACGCACTAATACCGACGAGTGCGCGCAAGTGCGCGCAAGTGCGCGCTTTGGAACCGACGAGTGCGCGCAAGTGCGCGATAATGTTGTTGGTGAATCCTCCCAAATGAAACGGATAATGGAACTGCTTTCCGACGGTGAGGTGGTCTCAAGGGAACAGGTTGAGAAAGCATTGGGTGTGAAAAAACGCAGAGCGCAGATTCTTCTTAATGAGCTTATCGAGAAGAATCTTGTTGTCCGTGTAGGGGAGTCTCGTCAGACGCGATACAAGGCAATGGGCAATGGAGATAACACATGAGTGAGAACGGCCAGGTGGCAAGACTGCTCGCCGAGCGCTTCAACCGACCGGGCGAGCACGGTCGCATCGTATTTTGGCAGGATGCCGAAAAACAGTACGCGGACAACGTGGGAACATTGGTGGGGGAGAACGCCGCCAATGAAACGTTACGTGACGTCAAACTGATTTTGCCTGATATCGGCGATGAGGATGATAGGAAGCATATTCCTTTCAGTGTGCGCTACCGCATGTTCCGTGAAGAGCCGAATCAGAAATTCCTTGTATACATGACGGATGACGCTCCAGCCGCTCAGGATGATTGGCTGCTGGACTTGAAATTGGCGTACGGCTCCACGTTCTCGGCGGACAAGCTCACCATGACCCTTACGGGAACATTACCGGACACCACTCCAGACGTGCAAAATGCATGGCTGGAAGTAATGAAGCGTTTGCCGAGGTTCTTCGATAGTGAGGAACGTACCAAACATTTCGCGAAACGACTCGACCCGCATGATGATGCCACCGACTTCCAAGCGAAAATGGTTGCCACGTTGTTACGTCTGAAAGACGACAGGCACAGTATGCAGGATATTTGGGCGGAATTGCTCACCCAATATGCGCATGATGACGATTCCGGAATCAGTGCGATTGAACGCATGGGGCTGGGAGAGTTTCATTGGAGCGGCACACGGCGTATCTACCATTTCGACGTGGATGCCGGAATTGAAGATAAGCTGACTGTGAAGGACTTCGTACTGTGGCTGTTTCAGCTGGCATGGAACGGCTTCTCCGACGGTGTGGCAGGCGCTTCCGCATATGCGAATATCATTCGTGATTGGGATGACTGGTACAAGAACATCGATTTGCGCACGGTTCTGCAGGAACTATCCGAAACCGCAGTGGCCGAACTGCGTTTGTCCACACAGATTGCTGATATGAGCGTGGAAGAACTTGCCGACAGGGACCTATTCCGCGACGTAGATGAGATGCTGGTCAATAAACTGTTCGAACGGCTGGGGACGCAGTCCATTGCGGACGATCAAGTGCAGCGAATTGTCAACGGACGCAAACGAAAGCTTTGGTATGCGGAATATGCCGAACAATATGCGTGCATTGTGGCCGCAAGCAGGTTGCATGACACATTGGTGAAATGCGCCGACCTTATCGGTACCATCAATTCGCCGGAACAAGGTATAGAACTCTATACCAAAGAACTGTATAAGGCGGACGGCGCATACCGTAAGTATGTGCTTGCATGGAATAAAGCCAATCCGTATGCGACAGGCGTCAACGACGATTTGCAGAATGAATACGAAGCCTATCAGCAGGATCTAGGCCGAGCATGGCAGACGCAAATCGATACGCTCAGCCAGTGGCGGTTCACAGGTGTGGACTCGCAATCAGACTTTTACGAGTACAAGGTCGAGCCGACTCTGAAAGCCGGCAGAAAGATTGCCGTGATTATCTCCGATGCCTTGCGCTATGAGGTTGCGCAGGAACTGTCGGAACGCATCAACGGGGAAAGCCGTTTTAACGCGGAACTTACGATGCAGTACAGCGTGTTGCCATCCTATACGCAACTCGGCATGGCCGCGTTGCTACCGCACAAAACACTCGCTTTCGACAAGGACCACTACCATGTTCTGGTCGACGGCAAGAGTGCCACCGGTACCGAAAACCGTAATGGGATTCTCTCTAACGTGGGCGGCAAGGCAATCCAATACGAGGATTTGATACGGCTGAAAGTCAGCGGAATCAAGGAGCTTTACAAATCCTGTAACGTGCTGTACGTATATCACAACAGTATCGACGCTATTGGAGATGCGGAAAAAACAGAGACTGGCACATTCGACGCATGTGAGAAAGCCTTCAAGGAGTTGGGTGAACTGGTCAAGAAGCTCTCCAGCGGCAATGTGTACAACATGATCATCACCGCGGATCATGGATTCCTTTACCAGGACCGAGATTTGGATGGTACGGAATGGCTTAGTGAACAGCCCAAGGGTGATGAGGTCTGGACCAAGAAGAGGCGTTTCTCCATCGGTTCCAACCTTGCCCCGGAACGGGCGTTCGTGACTTTCACCGCTGCGCAGGTGGGGTTGGAGGATCCCCGAGATGAAGGCGTGAGCATCCAGGTGCCGAACTCCATTATGCGTTTGCGCAAGCAAGGTACGGGCGTGCGTTATGTACATGGAGGAGCCGCGTTGCAGGAAATCGTCGTGCCTGTTTTGCATGTCAGCAAGGGACGTTCCGCGGCCGATGACGTGAGGCCTGTTGAATTTACCATCTTGCAGCGGACCGATCGGCTTTCCAGCAGACAGCTGACGGTGGAGTTTCTTCAGAACGAGCCTATCGAAGGCAAAATTCGCGCACGTACCGTATTGGCCGGGTTGTGGGGGCATGACGCGAATGGTAGCGATGTGCTCATCTCCAACGAAACACCAGTCGCATTCGACCTGACTGGGCGCGAGAGAAGTGAACGTCACGTCACGGCCACGCTCATGCTGACCAGTGACGCTGACCGATTCAACGGGACGAGCATCGAACTGCATCTACGTGAGAAGACGACCGGGGCGAACGTTCTGGTCACGCTTGACCAGAAGTCACGATACTTCTTTAAGCAGGGTGTGGTGGCTGACGATGGCGGATTCTTCGACTGATATACAGACCAGAGGAAGGCGAGAAAATGAGCGAACAGGATATGAATCAAGGGTCGGCTTCCATGACTGGAGAGGGCGGACCTCAAAGCGCATTGGATCGCAAAATCACTGACGTGTTCCCGGGCTTCACCGTACGTAAGGACTTAGTGAACAAGGTCAGGGGCAACGCGCTTGTGCCCTCATACGTGCTGGAGTATCTGCTCAGTTCGTATGCTACGAACACCGACCAGGCCAGCATCAATTCAGGCGTGGAACGTGTGCGTACCATTCTTGCGGACAACTATGTGCATCGTGAGGAAGCCAATCTCATCCAGTCGAAAATCCGTGAGAGGGGGAGCCATAGGATTATCGACCGCGTGCAGGTTGCGCTTAATGAAAAGACCGACCTGTATGAGGCGACATTCTCCAATCTCGGTATCAGCCAGGTCATCGTCAATCCGAGCACCGTAACGGCCAACCCGAAACTACTCGTGACGGGCATCTGGTGCATGTGCCAGATCGGCTACGTGTATTCCGGCGAGCCACGCGAGGTGCCATGGCAGTTGCTTCAGCTCAAACCAGTGCAGATGTCACGTGACGACCGTGAGAACTATACATTACAGCGTTCGAAATTCTCCGATGATGAGTGGATCGACCTGCTCATGCAATCCATCGGTTTTAATCCCGATTTGTTCTCCGACCGGGCGAAATTGCTGCATCTGGTGCGCATGGTGCCGTTTGTGGAGCGTAACTACAATCTGGTTGAGCTCGGGCCAAAAGGCACCGGCAAGTCACATATCTATTCAGAATTCTCGCCGCATGGCATGCTCATCTCCGGTGGTGAAGTGACGGTGGCGAAGCTGTTCGTGAACAATTCCAACGGACGGTTGGGACTCGTTGGCTATTGGGATACGGTGGCGTTCGACGAGTTCGCGGGCAAAGCCAAAAAGGCCGGACGCGACCTGGTGGATATCATGAAGAATTACATGGACAACAAGTCGTTCTCGCGTGGTGTTGAAACGTTCCAAGGTGAGGCGAGCATGGTGTTCGTGGGCAATACGTCTCACAATGTACCGTATATGCTGAAGAACTCCGATCTGTTCGAAGAGCTGCCCGCTCAGTACCATGATCCGGCGTTCCTGGATCGTGTCCACTTCTATTTGCCCGGCTGGGAATTCGAACAGATCCGCTCTGAAATGTTTACGAGTGGGTTCGGCTTTGTGGTCGACTATCTGGCTGAGATCCTGCACAATCTGCGTGATGTCGATTACAGCGACCGGTTCGAGAAGTATTTCGAATTGTCTCCGACACTGTCCACGCGAGACAAGGATGGCATTAGGAAGACATTCTCCGGATTGATGAAGCTCATCTACCCAGATGGCAGGGCGAGGGCCGAGCAAATGGAGCCGCTGCTGCGCTGCGCCATCGAAGGGCGCAAGCGCGTTAAGGACCAGTTGTGCCGTATCGACTCCACCATGGAAGAGGTCGAGTTCACGTACAAGCGTGTGGGTGCCCCG
>OGHW01002525.1_pt1 | contig 10710 bp, 7 predicted proteins | sample 1571641 | NCBI WGS metagenome assembly OGHW01 (sample SAMEA2582066, study PRJEB24529) | metagenome | biome: Human gut stool | place: China | collected 2011 | reverse complement strand
CTCCGTTCTTCTGTACCGGTGTTGCATACGGAGCAATCCTTATCGTTTCCATGATACTGATCTATACGCATCCTGACCTGCTGAGCCTGGAGGAGATATATGCCGTGGCACGCTATTACCGTCCCGGGACGGATCAATACCGTGAAGTCTACGAGATAGCCGCCTTTCATTTTCCGGATGATGTGGTGGCGAATGTGAATGCGGCCTCGGCTGTCATGCTGACGGGCGACCTTACATCGGCCTGGGATTATCTGCGCAAGGTGGAGGCGGACCCGCGTGCCTGGAACAACCTGGGCGTACTGACGCTGATGGAAGGCGACCCGTCCGGTGCGTCCGTGTGGTTCCGTAAGGCGGTGGGTGTGGAGCCCCGCAAGGCACGGAAGAATCTGGAGATAGCAGAAAGTTATTTGGAAAGCGATGAATAGGAAACGGTCCCGGACATATTTCAAGCATTTGATTTTTATGATACTGACAGTACTACAATCAAGCTGCACGTTCGGAGATGAACCCGGCGTTTGTCCCTACAATACCCGTCTGGACTATTGGTATGCAGGCAGCGGTAGCGAGAACCAGCTGCCGGTCTACGTCGACAACCTCCGGCAGTACCTGTTCGACAGCGAAGGTGAACTGCTGGGCGTCGAAACCCTCCGTGGCGACAGTATCCGCAGCTGGCAGGGCAACCTGGCAGCGGGTGAATATACGGTCGTCCTCTGGGGCAACCTGGCGGACGACGGCAGTGACGGCCTGGCTATAGAGCCGGTATCTGGACAGAAGCTGGCCGATATGGCATTGAGTGCCGTCACATCCGGTGCCCCTCCGGGATACCGGACGAACACCGGTCGGCTGTATTACGGCAACCTGACGTTCCGTGTGGAGGAAGGCCGGAGCTTCCGGCGCCGTGTTTACCTCTCGCATGCCCATGCCTCGCTGCATGTGACGGTGCAATGGATGGCGGATGCACCGGCGGAAGGCGGCACCTACCGGATGCGGATGAAGGGGATCGCCTCGGGGTATGGCTTTGTGAAAGGCTGGGAGAGTGAAGAACAGCCGGAGGGCGGTTCGTATACGGTCCCATACATCAGCACCTCGCGTACCAACCACGAGACCCGTGCCTCGATGAATTACGACGGCGAAGTGACGGGCGAGTTCGTCACTTTCCGCTATACCTCGGGCACGCACCAGTTATGGAGCCTGTGGCGTAACGACGAACGTATCGTCGGCGATCTGGACCTGTACCGCTTTTTTGCTAAAAAGCCGATGGATATGGACCGTAACATCGAGCAGGAGTTCGAAATCCTGGTCACGGTCTACGCCGATAAGATCATCGTCACGGAAGTGACGGAATCGGATTGGGACGAAGGCGGTGCGATCGGCTAAGGAAAGAGATTTTTCAACATATAGTATTCACTTAAAAAGAGTAGTTATGAAAAAGACGTATTTAATGTTGCTTCTGGCCCTGTCCGGCTTGGGAAGCGGTTGTACAAATGATGACGGCACGACGGAGAGCCCGTCCGGAGCCGCCGGTGAGATCCAGCTGGTGTTCAGCGGGAGCGGTGAGAGCGAGGAATATACGAAGGCCATCGCTTCCAACAGTGAGAATGAGATAAAGAACCTGAAGGTTTATCTTTTTGCCTCGTCGTCAGCGGAAGCGGGCGATGACGAGTATTATTACATGGAAACCTGGTCGAAGACGGATGCAACCCCAACCGGAAACCAGTTCCTCCTTCAATCGTCGGGCTCTTCGTATAAGGCCTCTATCAAACCCGGAGAGTTGAAAGGCCTTCCGTATCTGACACTGGTCTGTGTGGCGAACCAGGACGACCTGTTTAAAGGTGACGGAAGTGCTTTTGGCGCCCTGACCGCCATAACGGTCGATGCCAACGGTGCGCCCCAGAATGCCGCTGCGGCAACCGACCTGGCCGATTTCAAAGCCGCCTATACGGCCAATCTGGCAGCGGACGGTATCATCAAGACTCCCCTGGCCATGACGGGAATGGAGAAAACGAAGATCAGCGGGAGCGTCTCTAAAGTTGCCATTACGCTGAAACGTATCGTGGCCCGTTTCGACATCGACAACACGACGGCTACCTCCCGTCTGACCATCACGCATATCGCTTTGGGACAGGGCCGTCCGAACGCCTCCCTGTTTGGTGCGGCTCTGGCAGAGGTAACGCCTCCTGCGGGTGTGATGACCTATGCCGACGTCGAATACAAAGGAGAGAACGCCAACCAGGGGACCCTTGAAAGTGCCCTCTACGTTTATCCGAACCTGGCCACGGACAAGAGCTTCCTGATCATCAAGGGTACCTACAGCAGCCCGTCTACAGGCCAGCCGATAGATGTGACCTACAACATCCCTATCGTCAAAACCCCTGAAGACGCCACCCCTACAGACCCCGCCAATTACATCGCCATCAATGCCAACAGCCGTTACAAGCTGCACATCACGGACGTAACCGAATCGAACATCTTCTCCACCTTCGAAGTGGAAGACTGGACTTCGGGCGGTGGTGTGATAGTCAAACCTGAGAATGACGCACCTGTATTCGATGCCGCCACCGGATTTACCGCTGCCACCGGAGGTGATGCAGGAGATATCCCGGTCGCAGTAACCTATGCCGGGGGAGCAACTTCCACCACGGAATTTAAGGTAGTGGATGGAAAATCCTTTAAGACCACCCTTGCGGCAACCGGTAAAATCCGTGCAGAGAAAGCTCCGGCAACCAAAGCCGATGTGGCACCCGATGCGTGGCTGACTTTCGACGCCCCGACTTACGAAGAGAAGGACGGCATATGGTATACGACATTCGTATTCAAATCTACCGATGCAACGGGAAAACAACCTGTAAACGTTACCTTCATCAACGACGCCGCCTCTTACGATCCCGACCTGTGGACCACGCTGACATTCTACGGCCCGCTGGCCGCGCCGTCCCTGAAAGAGGTGGCAAACGGACACAGTACCGGAAACGCTGTGGATATGGCAGCGTCTACCGCCACGATGTATAAGCTCAATAACAGCCTTATCAAAGTGGAAGCCATGTGTATCGAAGGCGTAACGGTGGAAGTCCCTGCCGGATTCAGCGCGGAGGCCGGTGAAACGAATGGCTATACGACAGTGTACACGGTAAAGATCGACAATGTAACCAATCTGACGGAGGGCGAACAGAAAATCACGTTCAAGAACAAGGAAGCGGGTGACGTTAAAACCGAACTGACCGTAACCCTGACCGAACCGGGCATGACCATGGAAGAAGGAACCGATACGAACAATGCCGCCGATGTGACCGGCAATACGATCAAGGTCGATCTGGATGTTCTGGCCACCGGAAACTTCACCTTCAAGGTAAATGCCCCGCAAGGCCTTACAGCGGGAAGCCTGGCTTGTCCGTGGCTGACAATCACCGAAAACCATGCCTGGGCGAATACCGACGGTAACCGCTATGTCGAATATACGGTTGCAGCCAAAAGCGGCACCCCAGCCAACTTCGATGACTTCGACATCCTCTTTACCAATGCCCTGTCGGGAGCAGCCAACCTGACCGTCACGCTGAACAAGGCCGCCAGCAAACCCAAACTGGAAGCCGCCACAGCAGGAACAGCCAGCGACTTTAACGGAACGGTCTCATTCCCTGACGCAAGCACAGCAACAGTCGACATGTATAAAGCTGACGGCAGCAAGGTCTATGTAAAAATGACCTGTGATGAAGCAGCCGCCTTTACCAGTGTCACCGGTCTGAGTATGACTAAAGAATCCGACGATAATTACGAGGTCAAAGTAACGGATGCCACCCAGTTTACAGCCGGAGCCACAACCGTTGTCACCGCTAAAAACAGCAGTGACGAATCCCGTACGGCAACACTGACGATTACATGGTTGGACCCGACTTTGGATTTTAGTGTAACCAAGGATACAAATACCGCTGCAACGAAAGCAGGAGATGCTATCAATGTCGCTTATACTACTTTAGACGGCGGTTCATTCGAAGTAACGGTAACCGGTCCGATCGGTTCTACGATTAGTTACGATGCGGTCAGCGCAACTTCATGGTTGGGAGTTACCCCCAGTAAGAAGCCTACCGAGTTGGCGGATGCCGGTGACGGAACAACAGGAGAAGCAGTTATCGGCTTCAGGGATGATGCCGGTGCTACAACTGATGCGGTGGTTATTACTATAACAAATAAGGTAGATACCGATAATAGTTATAAAACAAAGACTATAACGATAAACAAAAATTGATCGTTGATGTCCTCGCAGGCTGTATCGGCCATCCCAAGAGAACGCCGAGCGTTCTTTGAAAGGCCTTCAGCGGGTGAGCGTAAAACGAAGGTGGAAGACGGAGCGCCCGGAGGCTGTGCTGTTTGAGCGAAGCGAGTTCACAGACGACAGCGTAGTCTTTCACCGGAGTAGCGAAGCCGGTGCAGCCTTGATCTTTTCTTTGCTTCGTTTCTTTTGGATCAAGCCAAAAGAAATGAAGGCCCGTCCGGTGGCAAACCGGCAACAACAAATAAAAAAGAATCATGAACATAAAATATAAGCTATCCTGCATCGCCGCCAGCCTCCTGCTGGCCGCCTGCACCAGTGAAAACACACTGGAAACCCCGACGCCTCCCGACGAAGGCACGGCATCGGCAAACAATACCCGTGAAGTCCTTGTCTTGTTAAAAAACAAGCTGAAAGTCAGCCCTGTCGAAACGAAAGCCGGCGATGTGATCGCTACGGTGGAGGAAAACCATATCTATAGCCTCGACGTCTACGTTTTCGGTTCCAAGACGGAGGGAGGCGACTACACCTTCCTGCAACAATTCTATTACCGTGAAGACGCCCGCCAGACCGTTGACGGCGAATACGCCACCAGTTTCACCTTGAATACGGGAGCCGACAACTCGACCGCCCTGCTGAAAATGCAGAAAGGCCTCTTCGTCAAAGTCTACTGTATCGCCAACAGCACCAAACTGATCGACGCTGCCGGCGCAGAGTTCGCCGGCTTCCAGCCATTGGTGCAGACGAAACCCGGCCAGTTGGATAACGTCGTCACCCCCGGTGTGCCGACCGAGACAGCCTTCAAAGCGCTCCATACCGCAGTCCTGAAAGCCGACGAGCCGACCGATATCCTGAAAACCCCGCTGCCAATGACCGGCGCCTACACCACGCCGCTCGACCTGACCGACTTCTCCGTCTCCGCCCGTACGCAACTGGGCTTCAAGCTGACCCGTATGGTCGCCCGTTTCGATGTGGAGAACGACGCGTCGAAATCGAAGTTCACCATCGAATCGGTGAGTATGGGTAACGGACGTACCGGCGCCACCTATTTTCCGGGGAAGGTTCTGGGAACCGAGCCGGCCGCTGGCGGTGACCTGATCACCTATCCGGTCCGCGACTATGTAGCCGACCAGACAACCGCGAGCCCCAAAGGAACAGGCGTTTTCTACTCCTATCCGAGTCCGGTGGGCGATGGCGGTTACCTGATCCTGAGCGGCACCTATGCCGCCAACAAGACCGACAATATCCCGGTCACCTACAAGGTCCCCTTCAAACCTGCAGGCAACGAGACGGGTAACTATATCGAAGTGGCGCACAACCACCGTTACATGGTCAAGATCACCGATGCCGACGAGTACCATCTGGACTTCACGCTGAATGTGGCTGACTGGGCGGACGAGGGCACAGTCGACAATTACAAGCCGGATAACGACTTTTCCAAAGATGCGTTGGCCCTGGCCGATGCAGGCAATAGTACGGAAGTGAAACTGCTCGCGGACGGCAGGGTGATGATGACTGCCGAAGTCTCGAAAACACTGGCCTTTACCATCGCATCGAACAATGTGAAGGTGGAGGGCATCACCGAGAAACTGGATTATGCCGGTGGTGACGAATGGCTGGTCATAGATGGTGAGAGGACGAACACGACGAAAGCCTCCATGCTTACCACATTTACGTATAAGACGGCGGACGGTATCGGCAGCATGAGCAATTTCCGCCCGGTAACCATCCAGCTTACCAATGTAGCCAGCGGTAAGACATTGGATGTAATCGTTGTACCGAAAGACCAGACCGGTCCGGAGATCAGCTTGGTGGCCGAAGAAGGCAATACCAATACCTACAATGCGACCACCCGAACAGTGACGCTTCTGAATGAGAACGGACAGGCCGTCCAGCTGAAAGCAACAGCCGTTGCCATACCGGGCGAATCGCCCGAGACCGGAAGCAGTGTCGCCTCGACGGATAACTGGATTCAGGTATCTCCCGCCAGCTCTGCGGAAGCCGAAGGAGTCTATACAGTAACGTTGCCGGCGGCAAAGGATAATGCGACGTACACGACTACGCTGACCTTTACCTCTACGGTAACAGGTGCGAAAACGACAGTGAATGTGAAACTAAAAGAAGCCTCCCCATCCATCTGATGAATAAGCATGATCTAGTAGTATCCCTATCCGAACGCCTCTCCCTGACCCAATCCCAATCCGTTGAGATTGTGAACGCCTGGGAGGGCGTTCTCTCGGACGCATTGCAGTCCGGTGAACGGCTCACGCTGCAAGGCTTCGGCACTTTCTTTGCCTGGAGCCAGACCGAACGGACAGGCCGTAACCCCCGAACGGGTGAGACCTGCCGCATCGAGGCGCGTGTCAGTGTGAAGTTCAAGCCCGGCAAATTCCTGCTGGCCGCATTGAACGAGAAAAAGAATGATTGTCAATCAACAAATGAAAATAAAGATGAGACTATTTAATAAGTTATATGGAATCAGCCTGTTTACCCTGCTTCTCTCTGTGGCGTCCTGCACCAGCGAGACGGAAGAACAGCGCCAGACGCCCGCCCCGGACCCTTCCGGGAGCGAGGCCCGCCGTGAAGTGATGCTGACGCTAAAAAACAAATTGTCGGTCGTAAAGACCAAGGCCGGTGATGCGATCGCCACAGCCGAAGAGAATAAAATCTCGTCGCTCGACATCTACGTCTTCGGCAGTACGACCGAGAATGGAACCTACACCTACCAGGAACGTTTCAGCTACCGCGAAAGCAGCAGCGACCTTCCGGCAGGTTTCGATGTCACGCCTCTGGAACTGACGGCAGTCGGTAGCGACGGCAAACAGACGAATGCCCTTTTATCCCTGAAGAAAGGCCTGTTTGTCAAACTCTACTGCATCGCCAACCAAAGCAAGCTGATCGATCCGGCCACCAATGCTGCGTTTAATGGCTTTATCCCGCTCGTGCAATCGAATCCGGGACAACCGGGTAACACCGTCACGGAAGGAACCCCGGCCGAGTCTGATTTCCTGCTCTTCAAAAGTATCCAACTCGACCCCGCATCGGCAACCGACATACTGAAAACCCCGTTACCCATGACCGGAGCCTATGCTACGCCGCTCGACCTGACCGATTTCTCAGTCTCGGCACGTTTGCAACTGGGTTTCCGCCTGACCCGTTCGGTGGCTCGTTTCGATATCGTGAATGATGCTGCCACCTCTAAGTTCACGATCCAATCGGTCAGCATGGCGAATGGCCGTAAGGGAGTAAGTTTCTTTCCTTTGAAGGTAACGGGCACTTTGCCGACCGCTGCTGCCGGCGATCTGATTACCTATCCCGCCCGTCCGTTCGATGGAGAGAAAGCAAATACAGGTAACTGCCTTGGTGCTTTCTATACCTGGCCCAGCCCGATGGGAGATGGCGGTTACCTGGTCTTATCGGGGACCTATGCCGCCAACCAGACCGAAAATGTCCCGGTCACCTATAAAGTCCCTTTCAAGCCCGAAGGGGATGGCAACTATATAGAAGTATCCCAGAATCACCGCTACACGGTCAATATCACTAAAGCCGAGGAATGTCAATTTGGTTTCACGAACAACGTGGAAGACTGGACGGACGAAGGTAATATCGACGATTATGAACCGGGTGGGGAAGCGGATGAGAATGGCGTTACAGTAAATGTAGGAGGGGGAGACGTTACGTATGATGTTGCAACACGTATGGTAACAATGCCTATTGTTGACGGTACACAATTTACGATGGAAGGTGGTTCTACAGCCGGTTATTACGTAACCATGTATTACGAGGGCAATGATACGGAACACCAGTGGTTGACTATAGATCCACTTGCCGATAATATGACAAAAGCAGATGTTACACCTGTTATATACACTATAAAGAAAGATGCTACTTATACGGATACAAAGTATCCTATCGCTTTCATCCGTTTTACAGATAAGATCTCGGCAAAAGAAACTATTGTTATTGTTCAGCCGTTTGCAAAGCCAACTGTATTAGTAAATAATTTATCAAATGGCAGTACTTATGCTGATAACGTATTGAGTCTCTACCAATCAACAGCTATTTCACAACCAACAGTTACTTTGAATGTCTTTGCGTCTGGTGGTAGTCGCTTAGAATTTATAGGTTGGACTACTCCGGTAAATTGGTTGACCATAGCACCTGCAGTGGAACAGAATATATCTTGGGCTAATTATATATTAACTTTAAATTCATCAGATGCAAGTTTTCCCGATCCTTATCCTTTGGAAGGTAAAACATTTACATTTACCAATAAGGCAAATGAGGAAATGAAGGAAACGGTTACTCTGAAGCTGAAATCCGATCTAACTATAACCTCAACAACAGTAGCGCAAGCTGAATTTGATAATAGTAGTAGCACATTGAAGTTATTTAATAATGAAAATGATAAAGTGAAATTAACTGTAAATACGATAGGTGGTTCTGATGTGTTGAATGTTCCATCATGGTTGATTGTCACTAAAGAAGATGAAGGAAAAAATCAAACGATTTATACATTTAATGTTGCATCTGGAACTACCACGAATATGAATGCAGACATTACAATTCGTAGTAAAGCGGATAATACAATTATTAAAACATATAAAGTATATGCTATTAGTAGAGATGTGACTTTTTCTACTCCAACAAAAAATTCTGATTATACAACTGTAAGTAACTTTACATCAACAACTCCTACAATTTCATATTTTGCTTGTGAAGGCTCTTATGTCGAGTTTAAGGTTACATCACCTAAAGGCGTTACGGTTGTTAATGGCTCTTGGTGCAACTTAGATGTTATGTCGGAGACAACTTTATCAACAGGCCAAAAACAAACAACGATTAGAATGAATAGAATTAATAATGATAACTGGCATGGTACACCTACGAATGATTGTAATGCGTCTGTTACAGACAAGTATAGCGGCTCATTAAAGAAAAATATTACCGTGAAACAATATCAAATAGTATATCCAGGTAGTAAGGTTCCACCAACTCTTGTAAAAGGTTATTGGGTTGCCCCAGTTAATTCTGTAAGTTCGATTTCATATAATGATATGCGTAGTAGAGTTACAAATGGGACAGCATGTCCTTCAAATTGGCGAATTCCAACTCATTCAGAATATCTGTCACTTGCAGGTATTTCTGGAGGTAATACCCTTGCCTATGATCTGAATTCGTATCCAGAACTAAAGGCAGCCTATAGGCCTGGTTCTGGAGAAGTTCATTACTGGGCTTCGAATGATGATAGAATCGGTTATGGACTTAGATTTGTTAACGGAAAGTTCTCAACATGGACTTTAGGAGATAAAAATATCAGTAATCTCCGTTGTATAAAAAATAAATAGAAAGTTTCTTCAAAATAGAAGATGTTTATTAATTAAACAATTTATTTATGTCAAATTACACCAAATTCTGGAAGGTCTGGCTACGCCTGAACCTCCTGACGAAAGATGTGGATAACGACTACACAGCCGAAGTATCCACCATGAAAAACACGTTGCGTAACGAAGATATCGCGCAGCGTATAGTAGATGAAGGTTCGGAATACAAGTACGACACCTTGTTATCAATCATTAACCAACACGACCGTGTCATCCGTGAAGCGGTCATGGACGGTTATAGTGTTCTCACGAAAACCTGCCAGTACACCCCGCGTGTGGCAGGTTCATGGATCGGCTCGAGTGCCAAATTCGACCCGGAGAAACATAAGGTAACGCTGGATCTTATTCTTGCTTCCGAAATGCGCGAATCCTTGAGTCATGTCGGGGTGGAGGTTTTAACTGTGAAAGATAGCGGTGCCAACATCGGTCTGGTTGTAAATACGTTTACCGGCCTCTCTAATGATGTCATCACTCCCGGTGATGATATCCGTATTGACGGCGATAAGATCAAAATCATCGGTGAAGCCGAAGGTGTTGGTGTCTTCTTCATTGCCAGCGACGGTACGGAACATCCCGTCACCCGTCGCCTGACAACGAACGACCCGAAATGCCTTCTGGCCCGTGTCCCTTCGGACCTGGCAGACGGTCAGTACACCTTACGTATCGTCACCCAGTTTTCCAACACAACGACCCTGTTGAAAGAGCCCCGTACCATCGAGTACGAACGCCCATTAACCGTCGGCAACGGCGGTAGTGGCGGTGGTGACCGTCCCGAAATCGAATAGCCTTCCCGCGTCGCATCGAGACGCAACCCATCGTCTCCCCTAAACGCAACGTTACGTCTCATCGAGACGCAGCACGGCGTTTAAGGGGGACGGTAATTTTACATCTCTAATTAATCTATTACGTGATATAATATCCTATATTTGTATGAGAAAAAATAAAGTTATGAATGCAGCCGTAAGAAAATTGCCGATAGGCATACAAAGTTTTGAAGATATAAGGAACCAGGGTTTTTTATATGTTGATAAAACAGCCTTGATTTATAAAATGGCAACTACG
>OGHW01002523.1_pt1 | contig 10716 bp, 5 predicted proteins | sample 1571641 | NCBI WGS metagenome assembly OGHW01 (sample SAMEA2582066, study PRJEB24529) | metagenome | biome: Human gut stool | place: China | collected 2011 | reverse complement strand
TACTGCGTGTTTGTCGGGAAGTGGCAACGGAACGCGATATGTTCTCTTGTATGGGAACTTTTTACGAACTTCCTGCGGAAAATGCGGATGGATATGCAAAAATTCGTCCTATATCAACTCATAATTACCGTATCAACGATTATGCTTCTTACCGAGGTATGCTTGTTTTGACAGGTGTGACACCTGAAGAGGGAAAAGAGAATCCGCATATTATTGTTTCGGACGACGGAAAAGCTGCTGTTTGGGTAGGTGTTATCGATGACTTGTGGACATTGGGTAAACCGGTAGGTCATGGTGGTCCGTGGAAGAATACAGATGTAAAAGTTGGTATTGCTTCTGATCCGTATCTGATTGGATTCTATGACAAGAAAGAGCTTTCGTTGTCGCATCAGTCTGATAAGAAAGTCGTCATTACGGTTGAAGTTGATCCTACCGGCAATGGGGATTGGATGGAGTATGCCGCTTATGCAGTACAACCTGGAGAAAGGTTCGTTCAACAACTCCCTGAAGCATTTCAAGCAAGATGGATTCGTTTTGTATCGGATACGGATACAAAAGCAACTGCTTGGTTGGATTATAAATAAAATGTAGAAATGACATCCGGTGATGATACTGATAAATCAATTACCGGATGTTGTTGAATTGCAATCTTTAAATCTGTAGAATCATGAAATACATTTTAATATCTGTTTTGTTAGTTTTAGGATGTCTGAATAATAAGGCATTGTCTCAGCAGCAAATAAATTGTAGCGGAGTGTTTCCGCATTTGGCTATGGTAGCAGATCAAACTCCACGAACTGAAGCAGGGACGGGCGCTTTGTTCCCTTGGGCAAACAGATTATGGGTCGTTACTTATGTCGCACATTTCTCCGCGACTGGTTCCGGTACGGGACTTTTTGAAATCAATGATAAGATGGAAATACATAAACGCCCGGAAAGTGTGGTGGGAACATATGCTAACAGATTACTCCACGGCCCTACGAATCAGTTGATCATTGGTCCGTATGTAATTGATATGAATGGGAATGTGCGAGTGATTGATGGTGTGAAGGATCATCGCTTAGCTGCAACAATGACGCATTTGACGGATCCGGAGAATAAAGTTTATTTTCTGGCTATGGAAGGTCAATTTTTTGAAGTGGATGTAAATACCTTAGATACAAAATTATTATTTAACCTTTATGATGAGTTGAAAGAACCGAAAGGGTCGAAACCTCATTTTAAATCTGGTTTTACAAGGCATGGTAAGGTTGTTGTGTGTAACAATAGTTATTCTACAAAAGATTATAATAAGGATTGGAGTGCAGGCCGTTTAGCAGAGTGGGATGGTAAAGTTTGGAAAATAATAGAAGAGAAGTCGTATACGGAAGTATGGAGCTCTTCTCATTTTGGTGCACCAATTTTGGCTACAGGTTGGGATAATGCTTCTGCTGTAATGAGTGTGTTTTTTCCGAATACAAAGGAATGGAAAAGGTATCGTTTGCCAAAATCCAGTAAAACATTCGATGAGACGAGTTGTACGGAGTGGCTGCGTATTCGCGAAATTGAAACAGAACGTGCAATGATGGACTGTCATGGGTTATTTTATGAAATAGGATTTCATCTATATGTTGATCAGCTGTGGGCTATTCGTCCGGTTTGTTCGCATTTGCGTGTAATTCCAGACTATTGTTCTTGGAGGGGCATGTTGGTGATGGGAGGAAATCAGGCGACGCCAATGAAGTTTGGTACTGCTGATGGAAATCCTTTGGCTGGTCAACCTCAAGCTGGATTGTGGTTCGGTAAGACAGACGATTTGTGGTCGTGGGGAAAACCAACTGGTGAAGGAGGGGTATGGTCTGATGATGAAGTTATGGCCCATGTCCCGTCTGATCCTTTTTTAATGTATGGATTTGATCAGAAATCTCTTCACCTTTGGCATGATTCGAATGAAGCTGTTTCTTTTAAAATAGAAGTAGACGTTGTAGGCAATGGGCAGTTTAAGATTTATGAAATTAAGACTGTCGGTTCTGGTGAATATGTGCATTATGAGTTTCCTGAGAGCTTTTCTGCTCGATGGGTACGTGTAACCGCAAATAAAAATTGTAAAGCAACAGCATGGTTTATTTATAATTAGTTCTATTTTTGCAAAGTAGTAAATTTAGAGAGTGTTGTGTTTCCCTTTGTTTTTGTTAATTTAAAATATTAATATCATGAAGACTCGTGTAATTTTATCATTATTATTTTTGTTGAGTTTGGGATGTGTTCGAGCGGCAGACCTTTTTGTCGAAGCCGAAAGTTTCAGTAACAAGGGTGGTTGGAAGGTTGACCAGCAGTTTATGGATTTGATGGGGTCTCCTTACCTTTTGGCGCATGGGATGGGTGTACCCGTCGATGATGCCTCTACGGAAGTAACGTTTCCTGAAAAAGGAGAATATTATGTATATGTTCGGACCTATAACTGGACTTCCCCGTGGAAAAAAGGGGAAGGTCCCGGTAAATTCAGTTTGTCTGTCGGAGGAAAGAAGATGACTTCTCCATTGGGAGCGGAGGGTTCTGCCTGGATGTGGCAGATAGCTGGAAAAGTATCTGTCAAGAATCTGAAAACTGTAATCAAGCTGCATGATTTGACGGGATTTGACGGTCGTTGTGATGCGATCTACTTTACCACGGAAGTTGGCAAGATGCCTCCGTCGGATGTAAAGGAACTGGAAGCATTCCGTCGTCAAGCATTGGGATTACCGGATGAAGCACCGGTTGCCGGCGAATATGATCTTGTAGTCGTGGGAGCCGGTATAGCCGGGATGAGTGCCGCTGTGTCGGCCGCCCGTCTGGGTTGCAGGGTAGCTTTGATTAATGACCGTCCTGTGGTAGGTGGTAATAACAGTTCGGAGATACGTGTCCATTTAGGAGGCCGTATCGAAGAAGGAACTTATAAGGAACTTGGCGGTCTGCAGAAAGAATTTGGTCCGGAAAAGGGAGGAAATGCACAACCTGCAGAATATTATGAAGACCAGAAGAAAATGGATTGGCTAGCAGGTGAAAAGAATGTGTCTCTTTTCCTGAACTTTCGTGCGATAGGGGTGACAAAGGAAGGTGATAAGATCACATCGGTTATTGTCAAACACATCGAAAGCGGTAAAGAACTGAAGTTCGAGGCTCCTCTGTTTTCTGATTGTACGGGAGACGGGACGATCGGTTACCTGGCGGGGGCCGACTACCGTATGGGGCGTGAAGGTCGTGACGAGTATGGTGAGAGCATCGCTCCGGAGAAAGCAGACAAGTTGACAATGGGTTCTTCCGTCCAGTGGTATTCTGTGGATAACAAGAAATCGAGCCCTTTCCCGGAGTTCAGCTATGGAGTGGAGTTTAACGACAAGAATTGTGAAAAGGTGATGATGGGAGAATGGACGTGGGAGACAGGTATGAACTTCGACCAGATCAAGGACTTCGAACGTATCCGTGATTATGGAATGCTGGTTGTCTATTCAAACTGGAGTTATCTGAAAAACCGTATGAAGGAAAATGACCAGTATAAGAACCGAAAATTAGGTTGGGTTGCTTATGTCGCCGGCAAGCGTGAATCACGTCGTCTGATGGGGGATTATATTTTAAAGGAAGACGATATCACGAAAAACGTGTCTCATGAAGATGCTTCTTTCGCCACGACATGGAGTATCGATTTACATTGGCAGGATCCGAAAAACAGTGAACATTTTCCAGGCAATGAGTTCAAAGCGGTGACAAAGCATATTCTGATCCATCCGTACGCCGTTCCGTATCGTTGTCTGTATTCGCGTAATGTGGACAACCTGTTTATGGCCGGCCGTAATATCAGTGTGACTCACGTGGCATTGGGAACGGTCCGTGTGATGCGTACGACAGGAATGATGGGAGAGGTAGTAGGTATGGCTGCATCATTGTGTAAGAAATATGATGTGACACCTCGTGGTGTTTACCGTTCGCATCTGGAAGATTTGAAGACATTGATGAAAGAAGGTGTGAATAAGAAAGGGCTACCGAATAACCAGCGTTATAATGAAGGCGGTATGTTGAAAGACAAACCGGTTGTCCAATAATCAGAAAAGTATGGTGTGTGTCAAAATGTACTTGTCTCTGCGTCAAGCGTGGGGATAATCACATTTTGACACACATCTTTTTAATATATGCCCATAAAACTATTGCAAGTTTAAAAAGCCATGAAACATAAAGCTCTTTATTTATATCTGATATTATTTTTTTTATTGTGCTGTTCCGTTACTACCACCGGACAAGAGAAAAAACAGGAACGGTTTACCTTGATGGGATTAGGTGATTCCATTACGGAAGGAGCGGATTTCTTCACTTGCTATTTGTATCCACTTTGGGAAAAATTATTTACAGCCGGGTATCAGTTTGATTTTATCGGCCCTCGTGAGAGTAAATGTCGGATCGGGACGCTTAATCATTGTGGTTTCAGCGGTAAGAATGTGGAGTTTCTGGAGTCGAAGATCGACAGCCTTTACCGGCTTTATCCGGCAGATATTGTATTGCTCCATGCCGGTCATAACCATTTTGCGGAAGAGAAACCTATTCCCGGAATGATAGCTTCTTACAAGTCTATTATCAACAAAATACAGGCGATCAATCCGAATGTCCGTATTTTGATTGCCCAGGTAATACCAAGCGGGAAACTACCTAAATATTCGTATATCCCGGAATTGAACGAGAAGATTGCGGAAATGGTTGCCGGATTAAACTCCGGACAGGTCTTTTTGGTCAATCAGGCTCAGGGATTTAACTGGCAAGACTATACGGTACACGATAAAGTACATCCGAATAAGGCTGGTGCGGAGAAGATGGCGACTGTCTGGTTCGAGGCCTTAAAGAAAGTACTGGCTTCATCGGAGACGGTGTTCTCTCCTGAAATCGTTCGGTATAAGACATTAGAGGATGGAGATTCCCTGGCACTTCACATCTTCAAGCCCCGGAATATGCAGGCTGGGGAAAAAAGGCCGGCTATTGTATACTTCTTCGGAGGAGGTTGGAAGTTAGGTACTCCGATTCAGTTTTATCGTGAATGTGCTTATTATGCTTCAAAAGGAATGGTTGCTGTATCGGTTGATTATCGTATCGGATATCTGCACCATTCTACTCCGTTCGAGAGTTTTGAGGATGCCAAAGATGCGATATGTTGGTTGCGTAGCCATGCTTCGGACTATCAGCTTGATCCGGACAAGATTGCCGTAGCCGGTGGTTCTGCCGGTGGACATCTGGCTGCCGCACTCGGAACGATCGGGAGTGATGAGACTGTTCCGGCGGGTTACAGGCCGAACCTCTCCGTGTTATATTATCCGGTTGTAGACATGGTTTCGCGAGGTTATGGTTTTCCGGAAATAAAAAGGGATTTTGAAAAAATTTCACCGATCCATCATGTGTCGGAAGCAACTCCCTCCACTCTTATATTGCTTGGCACGAAAGATCCTATCGTATCGGTCGAAACGATCGAGGCCTATCAAGATAAACTTTTGCAGAAGGGAGTGGATTGTGAACTCCATCTCTTTGAAGGTGCCGGGCATCCGATCTTTCTATACAGAAAGCCGCTTACGGAAGAGTATTATAAGGTTCGAAAGTTGACGGATGATTTTTTGAAAAGACAGGGATTCCTGTAGTATTTGTTATTTTTCTTAATCAGGATCTTCGTTTATCTGGGGTTATTGTATAATATTGTTTATTTGACAATGTTATACATCCTTTAAGAATAGCTCTGAAATCCTGCTTTTGATCCTGAAAAAGTCGTTTGCCGGCATGAGGTGCGCAGTTTATTTCGACGATGACCGTCGTCATCACAATAAAGTCCCGAAATCTATTTTGGATATTCGGATTCTCCCTTTTTAACTTGTTTCTTTTCTAAACTGAAGCCCCAGAAATATCCCTCCCGGCAGCAATATGATCCCTGCTGAGACGAGTAGGGCAACCTGGAGCGAATACATGTCATTCAGCCAACCGATAAAGGGGGCGATAGCGGCGAACATCAGGCGGATTATGAAGTTGCGGATGGAAAGCACTGTCGCCCTCATGTCGGAAAAAGTCATTTGGTTGATGTATCCTTTGAGGATGGGGGTGGCAAAACCGCGGAAAATATAAAAGACGAACAAGATGGCAAGGCCGGCGTACGTAAGGTTGAAAGCCAGGGATACATATCCGCCGACGATAAAAACGAGGATCAGGATTCCCATCTTACGAGGACCGAAGTAGTTGTCCACCCGGTCGGACCAGAGAGCGGCGAAGCCGACCGTCAGATTCAGTACCGTCCAAATAACGCCATACCAGGAAACGGGAGTTTTCAGATACATTAAAACCGGTTGTACGAACCAAGCCATCGTGAGAGTCGCTGCCCCGATTATACCTGAATACATGATATTGTAGCAAAGTTGCTTGTTCGTTACCAGCGAATATCTGATGATCCGGACAATCTCGTTTACCGGATTCTGTATTTTATTGGAACGGTTGACCTCCTTAAGCATGAATGCTGCCGGAATACCTGTAAATGCAATCACAGCCTGCGCATAAAAAGGAAGACGAAGGGAATAAGTCGCCAATAAACCACCAAAGATACCTGCCAGCGCTTCAGCGAAGTTGCCGATCATCGTGATCCGTCCTTCATATCGTAAGTATAAATTTTCTTTCTTGTATTGGGCGGTAGTATCGTATAACAGAGCGGAATCTGCACCATTTACCAATGTCTGTCCTGTCCCCAACAAGATTTCAGCGAAAAGAAAAGCCGTGAATGTCGAGGTGAACGAATAGCATAGATATCCGAAGAAGAAGAGGATACATCCTAATATCAGACATTTGCGGCGTCCCCAAACATCAGCCAGATAGCCTGAAGGGATCTCCAGGGCAACGGCTGCTATCGAATAGACACTCTTCAGGATAAACACATCCTGCAATCCTAATCCGTGTTTTTCGTAAAAAAGCACGATGATAGGCATAACCAATGTGAACCATTTGGATAGTTTGATCAGATAAAGAGCGAGTATATTCCGTTTCATGTTTGCAAAAGTACAAAATATATGAAATATCCTTGTGGGACGTCAATTGCATTTCCGTGAACTAGTTTCGATGTTTTACCCATCAGGAGTGTCTAATTATTGTACACCATTGTCAAATAATTGGACACTTAAAAAAAATGATTGTGCTTTTATCTGTTTGTATTTTAGTTCGTTGACTCTTTTGGCACGCTTTTTGAATTTTAATGGACGGAATATAATAAATACGCGATATGAAAAACTTGAACATAGCATTACGTTCGCTTTTTAAGAAAGGAAGAAGTAATGGGATAAAGATTTTATCTCTGGGAGTCGGACTGGCGATGGGACTTGTCCTGATATCGAAAGTGTGTTTTGAACGTTCGTTTGATAAGTTTTATCCGGACAGCGACCGTATTTATCGGTTGCACGAAAACATCATCCGGGATGGTGAATATAAGTCCTACGGGCAGGTGAGCGGAGGCGTGGCTACAGCTATGCAAGTCGAGATACCGGAGGTTGAAAAAGCAACTCGTTTGACCTATATCGGGGGCGACAAGGAGTTGTTCAAGACACAGGATGGAAACCGTTATTCCGCCCGTTATGTCGTGATGGGCGATACGAATATTTTCGATCTGTTGCCGCGTCCTATCCTGATCGGTGATCCGAAAGAGACTTTGTCCCGTCCGGGATATGTGATGATCTCGAATCGCATTGCCAAACTGTTGGGAGGTGCAGAACAGGCAGTGAACAAGGAATTTGAATTTGAATCCAGTCCAGGACAAATCTATACGATAGGAGGTGTGTTTGAAGATGTACCTGAAAATTCCCACTTGCGTTTTGAGATTGTTGCATCTTTGGAAGGTATGAGCAAGTGGAGTCGTGAAAATTGGCTGGGGAATGACCGTTATCTGGGATATGTAAAACTTTATCCCGGCACTGATCCGGAAAGCCTGACGACTGCCATTCGTGAGATGCAAGGACGGCATTGCGATCTGGAAGAGGTGAAAAAAGCGGGAATTGATTTGACTTATAGCCTGGTTCCGTTGATGGACATGCACAGTAACAGTGATGAGGTGAAGAGCATGAATTCCCTGTTGAGCTTTCTGGCTTTTGTGCTCATCTTTACGGCTGCGATGAATTATGTGCTTATCGTGATTTCCACGTTGATCAACCGAACCAAAGAGGTGGCTGTTCATAAATGTTATGGGGCTTCAGATAAGAACCTGTTCGGTATGATCATGTCGGAGACGTGTTTGCATATGCTGATTTCTTTGTTGCTTGCCGCTTTTCTGATCGTTCTGTTCCGTACGAAAACGGAAGAATTGTTAGGGGCAACGTTGGGAGCATTGTTCTCGACACAGACTATTGTGATACTGATAGGAGTTTGCATCGTGATCTTTTTCATTACCGGTTTGATCCCGACCTATATGTTCCTGCGTATTCCGGTGGCTGCCGCATTCCGTAATTTTAAAGAATCCCGCAGGTACTGGAAACTTTGCCTGCTGTTCATACAGTTTTTGGCAACAGCCTATCTGGTGGCATTATTGTCGGTTATCAATAAGCAGTATGACTATATGGTAAATGTCGATCCCGGATATGCCTATGAGAAGTTGGCTTATTGCTCGACACAGGGGGTGGAAGAATCCGTCCGTAATACGGCAATCGAGGAATTGCGCAAGATACCCGAAGTTGACAAAGTTTCTGCCTGCTATGACCTGCCGATTTCAGGGATGTCGGGAAATAATGTTTCACTTCCTGGAGATGACCGCGAACTGTTTAATATTGCCGATATGTACTGGGTGAAAGATGATTTCTTTTCCTTGATGGAGATTCCGGTTATTGAAGGAGAGGTGTTCCGTTCTGACGGTTCGGCTTCGAACAAAGTGATGGTCAGCCGTTCTTTTGTCGAAAAGATGGAGCAGGTGGCTGGTTGGACCGGGAGTGCGATTGGCAAGAACATTATAATTACGGAACATAGCCAGAATGGAGAACCGTTTACCATCTGTGGTGTGTATGAAGATGTTTGTATTGGCAGTACCGGTAATCCGGATACACGTCCGACCGCCCTGTTCTATGATAGATATGCACCGATAATCCTGATCAAATTCCATGAGATGTCACCGGAGAATATAAAAAAGGCACAAAAGGTGCTGGAAGATGTAATGCCCGACCGAAATGTTACGGTGACGGCTTATTATATGGATATGATAGACCTGTATAAGGATTCCCGCACGTTCCGCGACTCGGTTATGATCGGGGGAATCGTGACCTTGATTATTGCATTGATCGGTCTGCTGGGATATACCAGTGACGAAACGAACCGTCGTGGACGCGAAATTGCGATCCGTAAGGTGAACGGGGCGACAGCATGGAGTATCTTGAAGATGATTTCGAAAGACATTTCCTATATTGCGATTCCCGCTATCATGATCGGTATGACTGTCGCTTATTATTCCGGTACGGGATGGTTGGAGAAATTTACGGAAAAGGCGCCCATCGGATTTTTTATCTTCCTGGCCGGAGCGATGATGGTCTATGTTTTGATCATTGCTTGTGTCCTGTACCGTGCATGGGCCGTTTCGAATTCTAATCCGGTTGATAGTTTGAAATCAGAGTAACGATAGTAGGAAAAGCAGATAAACACGATAGATATGAGAAACTTGAATATTGCCATACGCTCATTGTTCAAAAAAGGACGTCATAATGTAATGAAGATCATCTCGCTGAGTGTGGGGTTGTCTGTTGCGTTGGTCATGATTGCGAAGATCTATTTTGAACAATCTTACGATACCTTCTATCCGGATGCGGACCGGATTTACCGGATCTATGAGAATTATAGCATGAACGGGAAAGAGGAAGACTATTATCAGGTAAGCGGTGCTGTAGCTCCCGCTATGCGGAGTGAGATTCCGGGCGTGGAAGACGCTACCCGGCTTACCTATATCGGTGGAGATAATACCCTGTTCACGACACCTGACAAACAACGTTATTCCGCCCGTTATATCATGATGGCCGACAGTAATGTGTTCGATATCTTCCCTGTGCCGATCCTGTCCGGTAATCCGAAAGTGGTGTTGGCCAAACCGTGGTATGCTATGATATCCCGTTCGTTGGCGGAAAAGATGGGAGGTATCGAAAAAGTGGAAGGCTTGACGATCATCCCCGATGAGAATCCCGGTTTGGAGGTGACGATCGGAGGTGTATTCGAGGATCTGCCCCAGAATGCCAGCTTGCGTTACGATATGTTGGTTGCCATGTCCGGCATGGATCCGGAGAGTTTGAACAACTGGTTGGGTAACGACCGTTATGCCGGTTATGTGCGTCTGTCACCGGGAGTCACGCCTGATAGCCTGACTCCGGCTATTCATGATATGACGCTCCGGCACCACGATCAGGAAGCTTTGAGAAAGTCGGGCTACGAACTGACTTATACGCTTAGGCCCTTGCTCGACTTGCATAGCAAAGCGGGAGAGGTAAAAAACATGGTTATGATGTTGGGGATTCTGGCCTTTGCCCTTTTGTTCACGGCTATCATGAACTATATTCTCATTACCATTTCTTCGATCGTCAACCGGACGAAAGAAGTAGCCGTGCATAAGTCGTACGGGGCTTCGGAAACGAATATCCATAGCATGGTTTTGTCGGAAACGCTGGTACACATGGTCTGTTCGATCATGGTGAGTATTTTCCTGTTTTTTCTTTGTCGGGCTATTATTTATGATTT
>OGHW01002520.1_pt1 | contig 10718 bp, 9 predicted proteins | sample 1571641 | NCBI WGS metagenome assembly OGHW01 (sample SAMEA2582066, study PRJEB24529) | metagenome | biome: Human gut stool | place: China | collected 2011 | reverse complement strand
ACCTGACAAACGAAAACGGATTGACTTTCTGGATTGTAGGTGACCAGATCAAGAAGGGTGCTGCTCTGAATGCTGTTCAGATTGCCGAATATCTGATTAAAGTAAAAAATATCTAATACAATAGACTGGATATAATATCCGGTCAATGACAGATAAGCCAAATAAATCAACCGGCTTGCAATGTGATAGTGATCGCAATGCAAGCCGTTTTTTTATTTTCTAAATTACCTATTAAAGAAAAGGTACCTATTATTAGGTAAAATATCCCCAGTTGCAGGTATTAAGATTTGTGAAAATAGCTATTTATAGTGATTGATATAAACTTGGTTTTTATCGAATTTTGCACAAAACTTATCTATGAAATATTGTCTTTTTAACATAGCATTCTGGGGGCTGCTATTTTTCAATTTATTTGAGGCCGCAGCTAATTCAAACATCTATACAATCTCGGGACGTGTGACCGAGCCCAAAACGAATTCCCCCTTGCCCGGTGCTTCCATTCTCATTAAAGGCACCTATTTATGGGCTGTATCCAATCAGAAAGGCGAATTCACGATACAAGGAGTGCAGGAGGGAAAATATAATCTGGAAGTTTCTTTTCTGGGTTATGTACCGGCAACAATTCCGGTAAATGTGCACAGTAATATCAAAAACCTACATATAGAACTCAAAGAAAACACGCTTGCACTGGATGATGTAGTCGTTACTGCACAAGCGCCCAAGAATGAGTTAAACACTACGCTCACCATCGGTAATAATGCGCTGGAACATTTGCAGGTATCCAACGTGAGCGATATCTCCGCTCTTCTTCCGGGAGGAAAGACAAAAGTGCCGGATCTTACCACTAATAATATCTTCTCATTACGCGACGGAGGGTCGACAGCCGGTAATGCAGCCTTTGGGACAGCCGTTGAAGTGGATGGGGTACGTATTGGCAATAATGGCTCATTTGGAAATATGAACGGAGTGGATACCCGTAATATCACCGTGGCGGATATTGAATCGGTTGAAGTCATCACCGGAGTACCTTCGGCTGAATATGGGGACTTGAATAGCGGAATGGTCAAGATTCACACCCGAAAAGGGAAAACACCCTGGAACATATTATTGTCCATCAATCCCCGCACCGAACAGGTTTCCTTCTCCAAAGGATTGGATTTAGGAAACGACAAAGGCGTTATCAATATAAACGGAGAATGGACAAAGGCTACCCAAAAGTTGGTATCTCCCTATTCGTCTTATACGAGAAGGGGATTCTCTGCCGGATATAGCAACACTTTCAGCAAAGTGTTCAGATTCGATATCGGTGTTACAGGTAATATCGGAGGAATGAATACCAAAGATGACCCGGATGCCTATTCGGGAGAATACAACAAAGTGAGGGATAACGTATTCCGGGCAAACACTTCACTGGCCTGGCTGCTCAACAAATCGTGGATTACCAACCTCAAGTTCGACGCATCGGTATATTACAATGACAACAATTCCCATGCACATACTTTCTATTCGTATGCATCGGAACAGCCGGCTGTTCATGCCACGCAAGAAGGATATTTTATGGCAAACAAACTGCCATATACCTACTTCGCAGATCAGATCATCGACTCCAAAGAACTGGATTATGCCGCATCGTTAAAATATGAATGGAACAGACGATTCAAGACTGTAAACAGTAACCTGAAAGCGGGTGTTCAGTGGAAAGCAACAGGGAATGTGGGTGAAGGAGAATATTACAAAGACCCTTCACTGGCTCCGAACGGTTATCGCCCCCGCCCTTACACCGCTTATCCATATATGCATAACGTTTCGCTTTATGCAGAAGAGAGTCTGTCGTTACCAGTGGGAAACACGATGCTTAGACTGATGGCGGGAGTGCGTTGGGAACATTTGTTTATCAAGGGAACGAACTATAAAAACCTGAATACTCTTTCACCGCGTTTCAATGCCAGATGGCAGTTGAACGAACATATCGCTATCCGTGGCGGTTGGGGAATCACTGAAAAGCTTCCCTCTTTCTATACCTTGTACCCCAAACAGGAATACCGGGACATACAGACATTCGGTTTTTCCTATAATAACAATGAATCATCTTATATCTATTACAGCCAGCCCTACACATTACTGCACAATGAAAATCTACGCTGGCAACGGAATCAGAATTCGGAATTGGGCATTGACGTCCACATAGCCCGGACCAGGATTTCGCTAGTCGGTTATTTCAACCGTACCAAGTTACCGTATAAATACACGAGTTCCTATAACCCGTTCTCTTACGATGTTCTCCAATTACCGGAGGGATTCACTATGCCGGCCAATCCGCAAATCAATGTGGATAATCAGACGGGAATGGTGTACATACGTGACAATGCATCGAGCTACTGGACTCCTATGGACGTAAAGGTGACCGACCAGACTTTTATCAAGTCAACCTCTCCCGATAATGGAATGGACGTCATTCGCCGCGGAGCGGAAATGATTGTTGATTTCCCGGAAATAACTCCTATCCGTACGCAATTCCGGTTAGATGCCTCCTATGCTTATACTAAATATATCGACAATTCTTTGTCTTATTATTATCAGAACGGATGGTCGCACACCAGTCTTGCCAACCGCTCCTACCAATATGTAGGTATCTATGCCAATGGCGACAACTTATCGACGACTGCCAACGGTAAACGTACCCACTCATTGGATGCCAATATCACAGCCATCACCCGTATTCCGAAAGCCAGGCTGATTATTTCATGCAGACTGGAGGCTTCGCTTGTGAAGCGTTCGCAGAATATCTCCGAATATAAGGGAAAAGAATACGCGTTCAACGTAAGTGAAAGCAGCAATGCCCAAACGGGTGGAAGCATTTATAACGGCGACTCTTATACGGCTATCTGGCCGGTGGCATATCTCGACCTGAACAATGAGATGCATCCTTTCACGTCAGCCGAAGCCGAGAATCCGGAATTCTCTTATCTGATACGCAAATCGGGCAATGCCTACACATTTGCAGCAGATGGATATGATCCTTATTTCTCCGCCAATATCAACATAACCAAAGAGATTGGCGACCATGTGTCTCTTTCTCTTAACGCTATCAATTTCACCAATTCACGGCCGTATGTAAAATCTCATGCAACCGGTGTGAGCGCGCTCTTTACCCCGGATTTCTATTATGGACTTACTTGCCGTATTAAATTTTAAAGATATGAAGCAGTCTATCTACATATTATTACTAACAGTGACCGGCCTCCTTGCAGGATGCACGGATCTTGATAAAGAAAATCCGTACGACGATCAGTTGCACAGCCTGCAAGTGACTGCCGTATACCCGGATGGATACTCGGAATATCTCCGGGAAGGAGTGACCGTAAAGATTGAAGACGTCGACCGTGGAAATTCTTATAAGGCTAAAACCGACAAGAACGGAGTGGCGCAATTCTCTCTGACTAAAGGTATATATCGCGTGCAGGTCAGCGACAAGGACGGACAGGATATTTTCAACGGACTGGCCGATAATGTGAAACTGACCAGCGGAAACATGGCGTTCAACCTCCCGCTCATCCATTCCAGAGCCGGGGCTATTATTATTAAGGAGATTTATTGCGGAGGATGTACAAAGTTGCCGCTGGAGGGAAACTACCAGTCCGACAAATATATAATCCTGCATAATAACGATTCGGAAGTGCAATATCTCGATAGTTTATGTTTCGGAGCGCTCGATCCTTACAACTCACAAGCTACCAATGTATGGGTAACACAGGATGAAATAACCGGAGCAACCATCTTCCGGGATTTTGCTCCCATCGTTCAGTGCATCTGGCAGTTTGGCGGTACCGGCAAGACTTTCCCGCTTCAACCGGGAGAAGATGCAGTGATTGCCATCAATGGAGCAGTTGACCATGCAGCGCAATACCCGCAATCTGTCAATCTGAACAAACCGGGATATTTTGTCTGCTACAATAACGTTTATTTTCCGAATACGCAGTATCATCCGGCTCCGGGCGATCAGATCACACCGGATCATTATCTGAATGTGGTATTGAAAACCGGACAGGCAAATGCTTACTCGTTCTCTATTTTTTCTCCTGCTACGGTTATCTTTAAAGCTAAGGATACCACGATACAGGACTTTGTTCTAAAAGAGGGAAGTGTGATACAAAAACCGGGAAGTACCACCGACCGGGTGATAGCAGTTCCGCTCGACTGGGTGATTGACGGAGCGGAAGTGTACTACGGTGGTTCCTCCAACAACAAGAAACGTATATCTCCTTCCATCGACGCAGGATATGTCACTCAAAGTGCGACATACAATGGACGCAGCTTATATCGACATGTGGACGAAGAAGCTACGCAGGAAGCAGGTTATGAAGTATTGATGGACACCAACAACTCTTCTACCGATTTTTATGAAAGAGAAAAACAATCTTTGCATGAGTGAGATGAAAAAAATATATATAACAGGTCTTTGGTTACTATGTATAGTGTACGGCGTTTCGGCACAGACTTACGACATTATAGAACGGCGTAATCCCTGGAATGCCGGAGAAAATGTCACAGGTATCAGGATGGATAGCATCTCTTCTTCCTATGCCGAACTGTATGGTAAGAATAACCATGGTGATTTCCACCACTCTTACGAAGCGGAGAAATCATGGAATGCCGGAGCAATAGCCAAGTCTATCACTCATCTGAAAGGGTATTCGCTGACTGGTTCTTTCTCATTCGATCATACTTCCGGTAAGGACATGAGTGGTTCCATGTTTATCCAGCCGGGATTTTATCCGGTAGACATTCTGGAGTTCACCCCCGGACGCAAAGACCTGCAACGATACGCTTTTATGGGCGGTATTGCATCAGATATTGCACCTAACTGGCGATTGGGAGGAAAGGTTGACTTTGCCGCCTCCAACTATTCCAAACGGAAAGACTTGCGACATACCAATTATCGACTGGATTTGAAAGTAGCCCCCAGCGTGATGTATCACTCGGGCGATCTAGCCATTGGTTTTTCTTATATATTCAGCAAAAACAGCGAATCGATCAAGGCGGAAGTAATCGGGACTACCGAAAACTCTTACAACGCCTTCTTGGATAAAGGACTGATGTATGGAGCTTATGAAGCATGGGACGGCAGCGGGATTCATCTAAGCGAATCGGGAATCAACGGCTTTCCGATCAAAGAACTGTCTAACGGGGGAGCACTGCAACTTCAATGGAAGGGATTTTATGGAGATATCGAATATACCTATTCTTCGGGGTCTGCCGGTGAAAGAGATGCTATCTGGTTCAAATTCCCCACTCACCGGATTGCCTCTCATTTGAGTTATCATTTCAAACAGGGAAAGAAAGAGCATTTTCTACGATTGAACCTGCAATGGTCACATTTGGTCAACAACGAGAATGTGATTAATAAGGAGACTGTTAACGGAATAACGACGACTTATATCAACGGCTCCAACCGCATTTTCGAAAGAGATGCTTTCTCGGTCCATCCCGAATATGAATTTATAAGTCCTCGTACAGAAGTTCGTTTGGGAACACATATTTCAACTTTCAAACGACTGACTACCCAGATGTATCCGTATGTAGCGTCGGAAAAGATGCTTTGTACGCAGACTTATGTATCCAGCGTGTTTCATATAGGGAAATTTGACTTAAAGGCAGCCGCTTCCTTTGCCATAGGAAACTCTACCGAGAAAAACAGAGTCGTTGCAACAGATACGGAGCCGGGTGATCCACCTTATCGTCTGACAGATTATTATAATCTGCAGAATGAATATGCTACCGCTCCACAAGCAACGCTTCGTCTCGGTTTACGCTATCATTTCAACCATGGGATCTATGCTGAAGTACAGGGAAGTTATACACGCGGTTTCAACCTTCACTATATAGATGGTTCGAGCCGTTGGAATGAGACTATCAAGTTAGGATATACTTTTTGAGGACCGGGATATGCTTTTTGAAAACAATGAATATATATAAACTAAATTATTAAGCAATGAAAAAGAGTTTAACATTTATCTTTGCAGCAGCACTTTTGGTATCTTGCCAGCAGGAAGAGAACGAAACGCTGACACCTGCCAACAGTCGTATTACTATCTCGCCTGTTATCACACGCGCTACCGAAGTTAACTTTGAGACCGGAGATAAAATTGGCGTTACAATCATCCAAAACGATGACTTCGTATATGCGGAAAATAAACAGATGACATTCAATGACGGAGTATTTGCAGGTGACTTGCTTTGGTATCCGGAAGGAAATGACAAATCGCAGATAGTAGCATACTATCCTTATAGAGAAGGTAATACTCCTACTTCTTTTTCTGTAGAAGCCGATCAGACCACCGGATATGGGGCATCAGACCTTATGGCAGCAAGCAATAAAGATGTACTTCCTACTGTAAATACTATAACAATGAACTTTAAGCATCTGCTTACCAAACTGGTCATTAATGTAACAAAGGAAGTAGAAGCCAACATAACATCCATTGCATTGAAAGGCTCTATCCCGACTGCAACTCTTGATCTGGCTGCCCTTACAGTTACTGCTGACGCGAATGTCGCAGCTACAAACATTACGGCACAGGTTGTTGAAGCGAACAAAACTTACCGCGCCCTCATCGTTCCCCAAACGGTAGCTTTGACGCTCGAAGTAGCAACTTCTGATGGCAAGACCTTGTCGCAGAAACTCACATCTACTACTTTAGCGCAAGGAGGACAATACAGCGTAAACATCCGTGTATTGCCTGACGATATAGAGGTTAAACTTATCGGTGACATCGAAAACTGGACAGATGAAGGTGAAATCGGAGCAGACAATGAGATTCCTTTCGAAGAACATCTCGATGAGAACTATTTCTTATACGATAATGTAAAATATAACACGGTAACTTTGGCAAACGGTACTACGTGGATGGCTGAACCGCTTATCTATCTTCCGAAAGGATATACTCCTTCTACCGATCCTACTGCTGATAGCCATGTTTGGTACCCGTATGAAATCAAAGCTGACGGTGCAACCGTAGCCACAACAGAGGAAAGTGCTATCAAAGAATTAGGTTATCTATATGATTTCCAAGTTGCACTGGGCGGTAAGGAAATTACTGAAAGTAATCTGAACTCTTTTGAAGGAGCGCAAGGTATTTGTCCGAAAGGTTGGCACATACCAACACGTCTGGAATACTTTAATCTGGTAGGAAAAACAACGAATGATGTCGACGGCAAGGTACCGGCTGATGGTGATAAAGCTCTTTTCTATGATGCAGTTTATGACGGCGCCAAAATATCATCACTGAATAATGCAGGATTCAATTACCAATTCTCCGGCGTTCGTATGGCAACAAGCCTTACAGGTGCCGGCAGCTATCAAAAAACGGCAATAGCAGAAGATGCCAATATTCAAACTGCATGGCACGGAAAACCGGCAATGAATTATCTTATGACTTCGACTGCCTTCAAGCCCGTATACAATAGCACCAGCGGACTACTTACCAATATACAGTTCTTTGGATTAATGAGTACAATCAATGCAAAGTATTCGGAAGGCAGATTATCATTATCTTATGTCAGCATTAAAGCCGGTATGCAACTCCGTTGCGTAAGGGATCAAGCTGCCAACTAAAGGAGTAGTATTTGTTTCAAGCATGGTTGAAACTCCCCGCCCGTAAGGCGAACTATTAAAAGCTATAAACAAACGAAAAACAGATTACAAACTATATAAAAACGAAGCAATAACAATGAAAACAAAAAAGCTAACAATCGCAATTGCCCTTATGGCAATGACTTTTATCGGAACTTCATGTGGTAACAAACAACAGAAAAGCGCATCAGAAGCGACTACAGAACAGTCTGCATCTTCCGCTTTGGAAATTGATTCTCTCCTTGCCAATGCCGAAAACCTTGCAGGACAAGAAGTAACTATTGAAGGCGTTTGCACACATACCTGCAAACATGGTGCAAAGAAAATCTTCCTGATGGGCAGTGACGATACCCAAGTGATCCGTGTAGAAGCCGGAACATTGGGAGCCTTCGACCCTAAATGCGTGAACTCTATCGTCCGTGTTACCGGAACATTGAAAGAACAACGCATCGACGAAGCCTACCTCCAAAACTGGGAAGCACAACTCAAAGCACAAGCTGCCGAAAAACACGGAACCGGTGAAGCCGGATGCGACTCTGAAAAGAAAGCGCGTGGCGAAACAGCCAACAGTCCCGAAGCCCGCATCGCAGACTTCCGCGCAAAAATAGCCGACCGCAAAGCAGAAACAGGAAAAGAGTATTTATCTTTCTATTTTATGGAAGCCAACTCGTATGAAGTGGAGTAGTACTGTCCGTAAATGGAGTCGGCTCATACACCGTGACCTGTCATTTTTCTTTTCCGGAATGGTATTGATATATGCCATTTCCGGAATTGTAATGAATCACCGTGACACGATTAATCCGAACTTCTCCATCACACGGAAAGAATATAAAATAGCGGAAAAGCTACCGGACAAAGCAGGAATGAGTAAAGAGAAAGTACTTACTCTACTGGAACCGTTGGGAGAAACCGGCAACTATACCAAATTTTACTTCCCGAAAACGGACGTAATGAAAGTCTTCCTGAAAGGCGGTTCCAGCCTTCTGGTAAACGTGAAGACAGGAGAAGCGGTATATGAATCCGTCACCCGTCGCCCGCTTATCGGAGCGATGTCCCGTTTACATTACAATCCGGGACAATGGTGGACTTACTTCGCGGATATTTTCGCTATCGCCCTTATTATCATTACTCTTTCCGGCATTATCATGCTGAAAGGGAACAAGGGCATTATCGGCAGAGGAGGAATAGAACTAATAGTCGGAATCTTGATTCCCATTCTTTTCCTTTTCTTCTTTTGAATCGAAATAACAGATAAAATCAAATGGAACAAATTATCGAATGTAACAACCTGACGCACTACTACGGTAAACGGTTGATTTACGAAAACCTTAGTTTCACAGTGCCCAAAGGACGTATCCTGGGACTATTGGGAAAGAACGGTACGGGCAAAACCACCACTATCAATATCTTGAGCGGTTACCTGAAACCCCGTTCGGGAGAATGTCGCATCTTCGGACAGGAGATACAGACCATGGCACCGGCTCTGCGCCGCCATATCGGACTGCTCATCGAAGGTCATGTGCAATACCAATTCATGACCATCACCGAAATAGAAAAATTCTACGCAGCCTTCTACCCCGGCCAGTGGAAAAAAGAAGCGTACTACGAACTGATGAATAAATTGAAAGTAGCTACCGGACAGCGCATCTCACGTATGTCCTGCGGACAGCGCTCTCAAGTAGCTCTCGGACTGATTCTCGCACAAAACCCGGAACTTCTGGTACTGGACGACTTCTCGCTCGGACTCGATCCCGGCTACCGCCGCCTGTTTGTGGACTATCTCCGCGACTATGCCCGTTCGGAAGGTAAAACCGTCTTTCTGACCTCGCATATCATTCAGGATATGGAACGTCTCGTTGACGACTGCATTATTATGGACTACGGAAAGATACTGATTCAGAAACCAATCGCCGAATTACTGGAAAAAGGACGCCGCTACACCTTCACCATTCCCGAAGGTTACGAGCTTCCTGCATCGGATGATTTCTACCATCCTTCCATCATGCGGAACCAGTTGGAGACTTTCTCCTTCCTGCAACCGGCAGAAACAGAAGCCAAACTGAAATCAATGTCAGTGCCCTATACAGACTTGCACTGTGAGCAAGTCAATTTGGAAGATGCCTTTATCGGCCTCACCGGGAAATACTGATTAAATTAAGAATAAGAGTTGGCAACTCGTAACCCATAAATCATCATTCATAAATCATAAATCCTCAAGAATGTACGCTATATTTTATAAAGAATGGATAAAGACACGGTGGTATTTTCTGCTTGCCGTGCTCGCCACACTTGGTTTTACAGGCTACTGTATGCTCCGTATCAACCGGGTGGTAGAAATGAAAGGGGCTGCCCATGTATGGGAAGTCATGCTGCAACGGGATGTCATCTTCATTGATATGTTGCAATATATTCCTCTGATTGCCGGAATCCTGATGGCAATCGTGCAATTTGTCCCCGAGATGCAACGCAAATGTTTGAAACTGACCCTCCATCTGCCTTATCCGGAACTGAAAATGACGGGCAATATGTTACTCTCCGGACTCATACTGCTTCTTGTCTGCTTCGCTTCCAATTTCCTGTTGATGGAGATCTATCTGAACGGAATCCTTGCCCATGAGCTCAAAAACCACATACTGCTTACCGCTTACAAGTCCGACTTGTTCGCTCTGCGTTTTTATATCCTTTTTCTCATCTTCCGTAAGGTCGTTTTTATTCACGATATTTCCGTTCTTATCCACCGTAACCGTCTTTGTATACTGACCGCCGACCGTAATCACATCACTTCCGCTTACAGTCATATTGTCAAATACAGTCGGTACGTTTTTACCGTCTTGAACTTCATATATACTTACCTTGTAGCCGTCATAATTATCTTGATTTATACCTGTCAAATCAATACTGTAATCACCGCCCAATGCCACATTAAATGTCGGTGCGGACGGCTGTGACGGATTTGTATAATTAAGCTTTTTATCGGTTGTCACAACAGGGTTAGCACTTTCGTCTGTCGTTGTCGCAACAACTTTTACCGTATATTCACCGCTCGGCATATTTTCAGGCATTGTTATATTTGCACTCTTACTCT
>OGHW01002516.1_pt1 | contig 10748 bp, 7 predicted proteins | sample 1571641 | NCBI WGS metagenome assembly OGHW01 (sample SAMEA2582066, study PRJEB24529) | metagenome | biome: Human gut stool | place: China | collected 2011 | reverse complement strand
CTCCATGAACCAGTCTTTTCCGTAAATGATATGCGTTTCGTCACTTTTGACGACATCGCCGAGACTGTCGTTGATGATATGAAGAAATCCTGTCAGTGTTCCTTCCAGAGACTGTTTCTGAAGAAGCTCTGAAAGCTTATTCAGATGCTCCTCCATCACGACGTCCTCATACTGGGAGGAGGTGACGAGGGCTACTAAAAGCTCTCCTGTCGATTCGGAGCGGCGCACAAGCAGATGGCGTAGAACACCCTCATGGCTGTTTTTGCGGTAATATGGGATCTGATTATCAGCACAGTAATCACGAACCGTATCCAGAATCAGCCGGAAGTCCGGATGCACGATGCGGCATCCATTGACATGAATGATATCGTAAAAGCTGCCCTTTTTGTGGAGACCAAGCGTTAATGGTCCGTCCTTCACCTCATCGCCAAAGGAAAATTCCATTTTATTGCGGTATTCCCACTGCTTCGGACTGGATAAAATTCCATCAAAAACAAAATCAGATATTCCGTCACATACCGGATGCAGCAGATCAAGCACCTGATTTTTCTTTAATTCGAGCTGTTTGTCATATGGAATCGTCTGATAACTGCAGCCACCACATGTCCCAAAATGCGGACACTCCGGTTTTGCCGTTTCAATCGCAGAGCGATCTGTTACCTCCCGCAGTATCCCCTTTGCTTTTCCTTTTCTTGCTTTCTTGATCGATATACGCACCTTCTGCCCCGGGATCACGCCCTTTACCTCAACACGGTGCGTCTCACGCTCTCCCATTTCATTTGTCTCTTCGATCAGCACAACTCCTTTGTTTGGGAAGTCCACGTGCTCTACAATTCCTTCTACGATCTGTCCTTTTTTCATGTCAGTCTCCATCACTTTATTTTGTTTCAAAGTTACCTAATACTTTCAGATTGCTGGCACATTCATGCATGGTTGCCAGTGCATTTTCTACAGAGGATTCATTCAGATTTCCCTCAAGATCAACGAAGAAACGATATTCCCATTTCTTTCCGTGAAGTGGTCTTGATTCAATCTTCGTCAGGTTCATTTCATTGTAATAGAAATTGGCAAGCATGTTATAAAGCGCACCCGGCACATGCTTCACTTCGAAAGCAACACTGATCTTATTGGCATCCTTTAAGAATACCTTCTGGTTGGAGATAATGATAAACCGGGTAAAGTTCGTGCTCTGGTAATTGATACGTTCCTGTAAAACATCAAGTCCAAAGACCTCAGCCGCTCTGGTGCTTGCAATAGCACCATGTGTCTTGTCCTTCTCCTCGGCAATCTTCTTTGCCGCGCCTGCCGTGCTGGCATACTCGATTCCCTGAATATCATGCTCCTCCAAAAACGGAGCACATTGCAAAAGTCCCTGTGGGTGGGAATAGACTTCTTTAATGTCCTCTGTCGCAGCACCCTTCACGCCAAGCAGTGCCTGCTCCACCTTAACCACATGCTCTGCCACGATCGTAATATCATGCTCCACCAGCAGGTCATAAATATCCGTAATACTTCCGGTAGAGGTATTCTCAATCGGCACAACGCCGTATTTTGCCTCACCGTTTGCTACGGTTTCGATCACATCCCGAAAGGTTGTCTTATTAAATGCCGTGATCTTGTCACCAAAATACTCTAACATCGCCTGCTCGGAGAATGCACCTCTTTCCCCGAAGTATACGACACGTGTGTCCTCATTGACATCCAGATGATCCACCTGCTCAAACGGGATGGTTGCCGCACCCGGCCCCAATGTCTGATACTGATATTTTCTGCTGATAGACATGATCTGCCGGAACAGATCTTCTACAGCTGTCTCATTAAATTCCGTGCTGGCATAGCTGCGCAGTGTTTCCAGCTTCTGCTGCTCTCTTTCCGGATCATAGACCTTTTTGCCGGTGCTTCTCTTGTAGGCAGCGACATCATTTGCCACCTCCATACGCTCCTCAAACAGTCTGGTGATCTCTTTATCGATCCTGTCAATTTTTTCTCTGCTTTCTTTTAAATCTACAACCATGTTTTTATCCCCATATCCTTTTCATTCTGTAAACGATTCCTGTTTTTTATGTTACCATATGAAGGTTCATCCCGCAAGATTTCTTCCTATCGGGTACTCTTCTCACAATCATCTGTCACCGTCATATGCTGCATCATTTCACCTCAAACAGATTTTTACAGGAAAATATCATCGGTATACGCCATGATCCTCTCGCGAAGTCCCTCGTATTTCTTGCACATATTTAAAATATCATCCTTGGTATATGCAGCTGCCGCTTCGTTAGCATCCCTCAGGATCGATGCATCCTGATAAATATCAGCCAATGCAAAATTGAGCTCTCCACTCTGCCGGATTCCGAACAGATCTCCCGGACCGCACAGCTTCAGATCCTGCTCTGCCACATAGAAGCCGTCGTTGGAGCCTCCGAGAATCCCCAGCCGCTCCATTGTCTCCTGTGAGCTGTTGCCTGCCATGAAAATACAATAGGACTGCGCATTTCCACGACCGACACGCCCTCTGAGCTGGTGAAGCTGCGCCAGACCGAACCTCTCTGCATTCTCTACCATCATGACCGTGGCATTCGGAACGTTGATCCCGACCTCAATTACCGTTGTTGAAACAAGTACATCGATCTGACCATCCGCAAACCGCTCCATAATGTCATTTTTGGCTCCGGCTTTCATTTTGCCGTGAAGACATTCCACACGAATGGACGGCGCCAGCGTTGCTTTCAGCGTATCCGTATAATCCGTGACATTTTCCGCTTCCATATTCTCACTTTCCTCGACCATCGGGCAGATAATGTATACCTGATGTCCCTGCCGCACCTGCGTCTGAATAAATTCGTACGCCTTCGGTCGGTACGCCGTCCCTACAACGCAGTTCTTGATCGGCAGACGGTCCGACGGCATCACATCAATGACAGAAATATCCAGATCCCCGTAAAGAATGATCGCCAATGTTCTCGGGATCGGCGTTGCGCTCATGACAAGCATATGCGGTTCCAGCCCCTTCTCCGAAAATGCCTCTCTCTGCCGGACGCCAAAACGATGCTGCTCATCCGTGACAACAAGTGCCAGATCCTTGTAGTGTACCTTGTCCTGGATCAGCGCATGCGTTCCGATGACAATATCTGACATTCCCATTTCAATTGCTTCATAAGTACGTCGTTTCTGTGCCGCTGTCATGGAGCCAACCAGCAGGTCCACGCGGATATGAAACGGCTCCAGGTATTCCTGAAATGTCTTAAAATGCTGCTCGGCAAGCACCTCCGTCGGCACCATGATCGCACCCTGATGACCATTTTCCACGCAGGCAAGCAGTGCAAGCACTGCCACGATCGTCTTACCGGAACCGACATCTCCCTGCACCAGCCGGTTCATAACAATGCCGGATGCCAGATCCTTCCTGATATCCTCCCAGGCATGCTCCTGACCGTCCGTCAGTTTAAACGGCAGGCTTTCCGTAAGCTTTACCGGCATTTCAAACTGCTCCATCACATAAGGAGATTCCTTCTGATGTTTTCCCTGCTTCATCTGATGAAGTGCCAGCGCGAAAAAGAAAAACTCCTCAAACACGATCCTTCGTCTTGCCTGAATATATTCCTCCTTGTCCTTCGGAAAATGAATTGCCTGAACCGCCTGCTTACGCAGAACAAGCCGGTACTTTTTGCGCATTTCAAGCGGGAGATAATCTCCGGTCAGATCGGTCTCCTTCAAGGCATTTGCCACCGCCTTGCTGACGGCATGATTGGTAAGCCCCGCCGTCAGCGGATAGACCGGCTGCAGCTTGGAAAGCAGCTTGTGATACTCCTCCTCACTCAGAAGCTTCGGCTGCTGCAAGCGGTATCTGCCATTCTTATTGATCACCCGTCCACGCATGATATAGCGCGTCCCCATATGGAGCGTGCGTAGGATAAACGGCATATTAAACCATGTCACTTCGATCTGACCGGTACTGTCCTTTAAAAATGTACTGACAATCTTCAGATTGCGGGCATACTGCATCCGCGGCTTTACGGCAAGTGTACCGCAGACCACCACGATATGCCCCTCCTGCACCTGATCGATCGGACGGATATTTTCTACAATCTCATATTCTCTGGGGTAAAAGAAGAGAAGCTCTTCCACCGTACTGATGCCCAGTTTGGCAAAAAGCTTCTCGCTCTTCTCTCCGACCCCTTTAATCTCGCGAATACTGTCGGATAACTGCATATAAATCCTCATTTCTGAGCAACTACTCTACTGATACAAAGTATGAATATACCGGCTGTCCACCATACTGAACCTCAACCTCCAGATCGTCATGATCCTTCAGGATCAGATCAGCAACAGCCTCTGCGTCCTTCTCCGTCACATCAGCTCCATAGTAAAGGCTGACTAACTCGCTTTCATCGTCTAGCATGCCCTTTACCAGCTCCAGTGTAACCTCCTGCAGACCCTTCTCAACGGCAACGATCTTCTTATCCGCAATGCCCATATAATCGCCCTGCTTGATATCCTTGCCATCCATCTGCGTATCACGAACCGCATAAGTCACCTGACCGGACTTGACGTTCTTCATCTCCTCCGTCATCTGTGCCGTGTTCTCATCGACAGGCTGACCCGGCATGAAATTGATCATTGCCGCAATTCCCTGTGGAATATTGGTCGATGGGATCACGATGACCTCTTTGTCCTCTGTCAGATCTCTCGCCTGCTCTGCTGCCAGAATGATATTACCATTGTTCGGCAGAACATAGACATGATCTGCATCCACCTTCTCCACTGCCTGCAGAATATCATCCGTGCTCGGGTTCATGGTCTGACCGCCTTCGATCACTTCATCTGCACCGAGATCCTTAAAAATATCACTCAGACCTTCTCCCGCAGAAACAACAACAAAGCCGTCTGCCTTATGCTCCTTCGGCTCCTCAGCTTCTGCCTCCGCCTGCTGCTTTGCAACTGTCTCCGCATCGCGGATCAGCTTCTCCTGATGCTCCTCACGCATGTTGTCAATCTTCATGCTGGTCAGAGAACCAAATGTGAGTGCCTTCTCAAAGGCAAGACCCGGATGATTGGTATGAACATGCACCTTGACGATCTCGTCATCCGCAACAACGACAACGCAGTCACCGATATCCTGAAGATATGCCTTCAGCTCCTTCTCCACCTTATCCTGATCTCTCTCAAGCATTATGATAAATTCGGTACAATAACCAAACTTAATATCTGCCGCATCCTCAGAGGTTCCTGTCGTCACTGCCGGTGATGCCTTTGCATCCACACCCGTCAGATCAAGGTCTACTTCCTTGCCCTGCAGTGCTGCCAGTGCACCACGCACAAAGGTCATCAGTCCCTCTCCGCCGGAATCTACCACACCTGCCTGCTTCAGGACAGGGAGCATATCCGGTGTACGCTTTAATGTATCCTCCATATATGCGCTCACTTCCTCGGCAAAGGAAACCATATCATGGCTTTCTCCCTCCATCAGAAGCTCAACAGATCTCTCCGCACCCGCCTTGATCACGGTAAGGATCGTACCCTCCTTCGGCTTCATAACCGCCTTATAAGCAGTATCCGCTGCATGCTGGATACTGTTGCCAAGATCGGTCACCTCAAGATACTCCAGTCCCTTTAACTCCTTCGTGAAGCCACGGAAGATCTGGGACATGATAACGCCGGAGTTACCCCTCGCACCACGCAGGGAGCCGCTGGACATTGCCTTACACAGGCTGTCAACCGTAACGTCCTGCAGTTTATTGATCTCACGAACCGCCGCCATGATCGTCATGGTCATGTTTGTGCCCGTGTCACCGTCCGGTACCGGAAATACATTTAACTCATTAATGTAATCCTTTCTTGACTCCAGCGCCTTGGCACCTGCCAGAAAGCACTTTTTCATCATCAACGCATCTATTCTCTCAACACTCACTTTTTCTTCCTCCTAGAGATTATTTCCTTCTGAACATAAAAGTCCGTATCAGTCATCGACAATTCTTACGCCCTCGACTGCAACACTGATACTATCAACTTCCATACCCGTATATGTCTCTACACGGCAGCGAACGTTTTCCAGAATATTCTGGGCAACTGCACGGATGCTCACGCCATACGCAACGATTACATGAAGCTCAATATGGATCTTGTTATCAACCACCGTTACATTCACACCACGGCTGACATTCTCTCTTTTCAGAAGCTTCGTCACACCGTCCTTGACATTGACAGATGCCATACCGACAATACCGAAGCACTCTGTTGCTGCTGATCCGGCATACTTGGCAAGAACCTCACGGTCAATGACAATATCTCCCATCTCATTACTCATTTTACCCTTCATAGTCCATCCTCCATTCTTTATCAATTCTATCTGATCCGGTCATCTTTCGATGATTCCAGAAAAATGTTCAAATTCACAGCATAATAACATATTCTATAGTATACCCTATTCTTTTCAAAAAAGAAACCTTTTCTTGTGAGGATTCTTTCAAAATGGAGGTACCCTGTGAAACGAATGCTAGGTTTTATCTTATTCTGGATCGCGATCGGCATGTTGCTCATGCTCTGGATCGGCAGCGGCTTTCTTGCGTTCTGCATTATCGTCCTCTGTCTGCTCCTTGGATATTATCTGTTCTGCGGATGTTAAAATGGGCAAAACCTTCGTTTTGCCCACTGAAATCCATTTCTCTGAAAGCTGCTTCCGCAAACCCTTACGCATCCTTCAAAAATGTTACATAGCACTTACAAAACTCAAGACTTGTTAGGAAATCTGATTGAAGTGAAAAAAGAAATTCAAGAAGAAAAAATACCTTATACTTTTCAAGAGTTTCAGAAATTCATGAATCAAGATCGAATGAGTCAGTTTTTGATTAGTGAAGATAATAAGTATACGACTGAAGAACTAGAGTATGCGTATTATATGCTAGTTAGTCAAACTGTATCCAATTTTTATACGACAGGAATTGTATTAGCAGGAAAAGGCAAGGAAGAAAATTATTGTTCATTATGGAATAGTGAATTATATGGTGTTTTAGATAGTAAAATTTTCTCAATAAAGGAAATATCAAGTTCTTCTAATTATAGTAATTTATACAAATTTGCCCAAAGTGATGGTGCTGATGTTTTATTGTTAGGTGTAGATAGAAAAGTTAGCGATGCCTTTTATAATAATTTGTATATAAAATATCAAGGTACGGATACTATCGAAATAACAAAAGCATTTCAAAGAACAGTTGATGATTACTATAACAAATTTTATCGAGCATACATTAATGGTTTAACCTTAGATAAGGTGGCTAATTTTGCTAAACAATTAGTTTTAGCTACTATGATTAGGCGTAACTTTTTTGACAATAATCAAATAGTAGGTGGAAGCATTGATGTTTTAACTATCGCAAGTAATGGTAAAGTATCTTGGATGAAAAAAGGGAAAAATGTACGAGATATAGAGTTAAAAGTTACGAGTGAAGAAAGAACAGGTCATAACTTAAAGAAGCCGAGAATTTCAGATGAGCCTGAATTAACATTTGACGAGTGGATAGAAAAGCAAATAAGTTTAGCTGAAAAGGTTGTTAATAGAGAAGAAAAGCAAGATGATGAGGACTCAAAAGATGAGATATCATTTAAAGAATGGATAAATCAGCAAATAAAAAGTGCTGAGGAAATCGTAAAGAGAAATGAGTGAAACTATGGATAACGAAAAATTTGAAAAAGAAGCGTTGCAAGTAGTATCTGGACGAGCTGGTAGTGGAAAGTCGACGTTGGCTGGAAAAATTTATGAATTAGCAAATAAGAATAATGGGTCTGAATATTCCCAAGCACAGATCCTATCTCCTACGGGTCAATCTGTAGGTCTAATTAAACAAAAATTTCCTCAAATTCCAGAACAAGATTGTCAAACGATCTATCGTAAAATCTATCGAAGAGCAACAAAAAAGATTGATGATGGAGATAATTTAATATTTGATTTCAAATTGAACAAACAAGAAGATAAGAATGTTTTTATTATAGACGATGCTTCTTATATTTCTGATGAAGAAAGTAATAAGGGAAACTTACACTTTGGTTCTGGAAAACTATTAACGGACTTATTGACTTCTACTCAAATTTTTGAAAAAGGTAATGTCAAAATAATATTTATTGGCGATGAATATCGATTATTACCAATTAGAGATACTAGTGCTAAGGCTTTAAAGCAAACTTATTTTGAAGAGTTAGGCTTAAATACTATGAAATACGAATTGAAAACTCAGTATCGTATGCATGGGGAACTAGCTAGAGGTATAGATAAATATGCCGAATTGATTACTAGTGTAGAAAATCATCAAAAAATAATACCTTATGAATTTAAAAATACTGGTAATGTTAGAAATATTGATGAAGCTGATTGGAGTAAGGAAGAAAAGAAACAAAAGATTGCTGGGCAATTTAATCGTGACAATAAGAGAAATAAGGTAGTAGTAACTTATTCAACTAGGGCAGCCCAAGAATATAATAAATTGATCCGTAGAAAACTTCAAAATATGGAAGATGCGCCAATTAGTAGTGGCGATTTAGTAGTCTTTTCTAAAAACCAATATGATTTACTTGTAATGGATGCTGCAGGTAATGAGTTTAATGAGGACTTTTTCACTGGAGATATTGCGGAAATAATCGCAACCTATGATCGAAAGTCAAGTAATGTAAGAGTTAATAACCAAGATGTAACTTTGTCTTATGCAAAGGTTAAATATCGTTTGGAACGAACAGGAAAAGAGTATGTGAGCTACTTATTAGAAAATGTTCTAAATTCAGACGATTCTCAACTTTCATCAGATGAGAGGACAGCACTGTTTTACGATGCTGAAGAACGTATAGGAATTACAGAAACTCCAGAAGAACATCGCCGCCATATTAAAAGTAATAATGAATACTGGGAAGCAGCCGTAAAGAAATTAGCCAATATTGGAGAAAGTGGATTATCTGTATCAGATAAGGATAGGATAAGAGAACTTTTGAGAAAGCATCCGATTTGTGATCCTAAAAATGAATGTGAAAGGTATCAACTATTAGACAAGATTTATCAGGATAAATTTTATAATAGCATTCAAGTGAAATATGCTTATGCGATGACTGGTCACAAAGTTCAAGGAAATGAATGGAACGATGTATATGTAGATTTTACTGACAGAAATGGATTAGATGAATCTAGTTTACGCTGGACTTATACAGCTTTATCAAGAGCGATAAAGAATGTATTAGTATTTAACGCAACCAGCTTATTTGGTAACTTTGATATCTCAAATGAATTTATTGGTAAAAAGAAGAATCTTGAAAAAGAAAGAGAAATGGCAACTAAGATTGAAGAGTATCAATTTAATGATGAAAAGATTGCTCGCTTAGTAGATAAGGTGGAAGAAATTTCTGAAAATAATGGTTTAGTTGTTACTAATATCGATGATAGAAATTTTGAAAAACAATATTTTGTTTTGATTTATCTAAGTGATGTTGAAAATAATAACTATGTTATGCAAGCATATTACAATAGTCGGAAATTTTGGACTAAAGCAACACTTCGTAGCAAGGTAGAAATAGCAGAGAAATTAGAGTCGATTGGAACAGAATTTAGAAAGATAAATCCAAATTTTAGAGGAAGTGCGGACAATGAATGATGTTGAAAAAATGATAGCAGTTCGCGATGTTGATGGATTAAATGATGCGATTAGTTTTTTAAGAAAAGATGGTAGGCTAGTGGAAGCTTACCGTGTATGTAAATTGGCACAACAAAACAACCTAGATGTAACTGCATCTGCAGTATGGGTATTGTATGATTTTTTAAACGCTGATAGTGAATTTACGAAATACATGAGACTTGTTCAAGAAAACTACGAGATTCAAAAGACTATATTCTCTGATGATTATGAAATTGGATATTTCTCATTGTATATAAAACTCACACAAGCACAAATAATAAGAAAAGCTTGGGAACTTAGTAAGCAAGAAAAATGGGATGAATTACATAAGTTAGTGACAACTTCGTTTACATTTTTTGTAAATCAAGAATTTAATTTATCTGATTGGGATAGCGAATTAACAAGTACCGATAACTATTATTCCGGAAAAAATCAAATGTTAGGGATAAGTGGCTTTTTAGGCGATTTAATAAGCTGTTATGTAAGAAGTGAGTATTTTTTACATACTGATATCCAAACTATTATGAATGAAGTTCTAAATTTCTATTCAAAGTATAAAGACAATTATATTTATATGGGTAAAATTCTAGGAATAATGTTGACAGCGGTCATTTGGGAAAAATATAAATCCAAAGATTATGCAGCAATTGATAGATGTTGTAAGTTGGTTGTTAGAGAAATAGATAGAGAACATTTTTCTGGAACACCATTTGAGTTGATTCTGGTCTTATCACAGATTAAATACTATCAATTGGGTAATAATAAAGTTGAGATTACTAAAAGAGAAAATGGATGTATTTATCTAGTGGGAAGAGTATTAGATTTTAGCAAAATACCTGATGATTATTTGTCGCCTACTAAAAATGTGATGGAAGACAAAGAGTATACTAGTAAAATTATCCAGATTATGCAAGGTTACGCAAAATCGCTATGTAATAGAGCAGATAGTATAGAAAGATACTTAAAGGTAGTGCTTGAAATCTTTGCTTTGGAAAAAACGAAGAGATTACGCGAATACAGAGGACATTATGGTAAGAACTTGATTAATGATTTTATTCGAGTTTATGGATATGTGGAATATGAGCAAGATAAGAAACATTT
>OGHW01002510.1_pt1 | contig 10795 bp, 13 predicted proteins | sample 1571641 | NCBI WGS metagenome assembly OGHW01 (sample SAMEA2582066, study PRJEB24529) | metagenome | biome: Human gut stool | place: China | collected 2011 | reverse complement strand
CTCAAAAATGAGTACCTTTTCTTTTTGCAAAAAGAAAAGGTACTCATTTTTGAGTACCTTTTAATATGGAGCGGATGATGGGAATCGAACCCACACGATCAGCTTGGAAGGCTGAAGTTCTACCACTAAACTACATCCGCTTATCTGCAACATTGTTATTATATCACGCAGTTTGGTATATGTCAAGAATTTTTTTGTTGTGAAATATATAGGGGCATTCGATGAACACCCCTGATGAATTTTAATAACATATTATCTCACAAATTTGAACTTGTTTCAAATCGTTTTCGCAATTGTTTTAACGCTTTGGTTTCGATGCGGCTGACATAGGAACGGGATATGCCTAACATTTTGGCAACACTTTTTTGAGTCATGGCTTCCTTGCCGTCAAGACCGTACCTCAGTACAATAATCTTCTGCTCACGCTCGTTAAGTTCCTCTCTTATGAACTGACCGAGCTTTTTTGAATTAAGCTTCAAATCGAGATTGTCAATTATGTTATCGTCAACCGACATAATATCAAGAAGGGTGAGAGGGTTACCGTCCTTGTCGGTATCAATTGTTTCGTTTAAGGAAATATCCTGAGCACTTTTCTTTGCATTTCTGAAATGCATAAGAATTTCGTTTTCAATGCATCTGCTCGCATAAGAACTTAATTTTATGTTTTTGTTCATGTCAAATGTGTTGATTGCCTTTATCAGACCGATTGTGCCGATTGATACAAGGTCATCCTGTTCGCTTTGTGTTCCGTAATATTTCTTTATTATGTGTGCAACAAGCCTCAGATTGTGTTCAACGAGCATATTTCTTGCCGCAATATCGCCGTTTGCACTTTTTTCAAGACATTCACGCTCTTGCTTTTCTGTTAAAGGTTTCGGAAACGAACCGCCTCCGCAAACATGAAGAATGAAAAAACATATATATTGTCCTAAAAATCCGAGTAACTCAATCATAACAGCACCCCTTAAACTAAAATTTATCGTTATATAATTTTATTCGTGAAATGTTCAATAATTGCCTGTACCTGATTTTCTCAGAAAACTTCACAAAACAATCAAAAACTTGATTTTTGCAATGAATTTGTATAATATACCACTTGAAATTTTGGCAAGAATAAACTACAATTTAACTATGTCGTGTTTCGACAAATATTTTAGGGGGGCTTTCTTTTGGAAAAGATTTTCAAACTGAAAGAAAACGGCACTAATGTCAAAACCGAGATTATTGCCGGCATTACAACATTCCTTGCAATGGCTTACATACTCGCTGTAAACCCGAGTATTCTTCAAGATGCAGGAATGAACAAAGATGCAGTCTTTGCAGCAACAGCCGTATCGGCTGCTTTCGCAACACTCATCATGGCGTTTTATGCCAACTATCCTGTAGTTCTTGCTTCCGGTATGGGACTGAATGCATACTTTGCATACACAGTTGTTCCGCAGCTTGCAGAGCAGGGTATCACAAATCCATGGCAGGTAGCTTTGACAGCCATCCTTGTTGAGGGTATTATTTTTATTATCCTCTCAATCTTCAAATTCCGTGAAACACTTGTAAACAAGGTTCCTCAGAACCTCAAGTACGGTATTTCGGCAGGTATCGGTCTTTTTATCACAATTGTAGGTCTTAAGGGCGCAGGCGTTATCACAACAGACGCTTACTATGACGGCAAGGCTGTTCAGTCATCAACTCTCGTTAAGCTCGGTGATGTTGGTTCTGCTCCGGTGGTTCTTGCACTTGTCGGTATCCTCATTGTTGCTACACTCTGGCACTACAGAGTTAAAGGCTCAATCCTTATCGGTATCCTTGCAACATGGGTTCTCGGCATCATTGCTCAGCTTTGCGGTTGGTATCAGGGTACATCGCTCATTCCTGATTTTGTAAACTACTCTGTATTTGGACCTATCCAGAATATGGCAACAGAAACTTTCTTCAAGTTCGATTTCGGTTATGTTGCACAGCATGCGCTTAACTTTGCCGTTATCGTATTTGCATTCCTCTTTGTTGACCTCTTCGATACAGTAGGTACACTTATCGGTGTTGCTCAGGAGGGCAATCTCCTCAATGAAAAGGGCGAACTTCCCCGTGTAGGTCGTGCTCTTATGTCTGACGCACTCGGTACATGCCTTGGTGCTTGCCTCGGTACATCAACAGTAACATCTTATGTTGAGTCAACAACAGGTGTTGCAGAGGGCGGCAGAACAGGTCTTACAGCTCTTAGTTCTGCAATTCTCTTTATCCTTGCTATTCCGCTTTATCCGATTTTCCTTGCTATTCCTTCATTTGCAACAGCTCCTGCACTCGTATTTGTAGGTCTTCTTATGATTAAGAATGTTACAAAGATGGATTTTGAATCAGACATTGCTGATACAGTCGGCGGTTTTGTAGCAATCATCTTTATGCCGTTTGCATATTCAATTGCAACAGGTATCATGTTCGGTATCCTTACTTGGGTTATTCTCAAGATTGTTACAGGCAAAATCAAAGAAATTCATCCGATTATGTGGGTTGCGTTTGCTTTGTTTGCAGTAAGAATTGTAACAATGATTTGCGGTGTATCGTCGTAACTTCATATATAAACTCTGCGGGGGCGTTTTTCGCTCCCGCTTTTTGTGTTTTCTTACAAGTTAAATAGGTTATTGTTGTGCAACAGGCTCATTGACATATACAGCCGTTTATGATATGCTTTAATCATATTATTAATATATGAATAGGGTGGTTAATTTGAAAATTTCAACAAAGGGCAGGTATGCGCTCCGACTTATGGTTGACCTTGCTCAGTGTAAACAAGGGGAAAATGTAGCCCTAAAGGAGGTTGCCGCCCGTCAGGGAATATCGCTTAAATACCTTGAACAGATTATTACCGTACTTACAAAGGCAGGTTATGTGCTCAGCGCAAGAGGTTCAAACGGAGGATATCGTCTTGCTCATGAACCCGAATATTATACTGTCGGTATGATTTTAAGACTTACCGAGGGCAGTCTTGCACCCGTGGCTTGCCTTGAGGGTAATGAAAATACCTGTGATCGTCGTGAACAATGTTCAACGCTTTTTGTGTGGGAGAAACTCCAGAAGGCTATTGACGATGTTGTTGACAACATTACTCTTGCCGACATTATTGCAAATTCGGCAGATAACTATGTAATTTAATATAATCCGAAAGCATCCTTTATGGGTGCTTTTGTTGTTTGCACAGCAATTTGGTAGGTAATGCGGTGTTTTGCCGTTTGCAATTGATGCTTTTGAATATTAATTTTAAAAAATCAGAAAAATTTTCAAATTGACTGCTTAACGGTCGGGATTTGAAAAACGGCTTGAATATCGGCTTTTTAGACCTTTTTAATAATCAAAACCCAGCAAACCTACTAAACCAATAGGAAAGATAAGAAAAAATTTCAAAAAACCTATTGACAAATAAAAAATCTGTGGTATGATATAGACAATCCAATTAAAACCCACCAATCAAATAGGAAATATGGGAAAGGTGATCCAAATGAAAAATCTCAGATTTAAACGATGTTGCAGTAATGCACGAATGTGATACGGGACACATCAAATCCGCAACATAACTTCTGAAATTAAAATGAAAATGAAATGAGGACATTAAAATGAGTAAATTAAGCGAAAGAAATCTTAAATTTGAAACAAAACAGCTTCACATCGGTCAGGAAACAGCAGACCCTGTAACAGACGCAAGAGCAGTTCCGATTTACGCAACTACTTCTTATGTATTCCACGACAGTCAGCACGCCGCAGACCGCTTTGCACTCAAAGATGCAGGTAACATCTACGGCAGACTTACAAACCCGACAGAGGATGTTTTTGAAAAGAGAATTGCTGCTCTTGAGGGCGGCACAGCAGCTCTTGCAGTTGCATCAGGTGCAGCGGCAGTTTCATATGCACTCCAGGCTCTTGCAAAAGCAGGCGACAACATCGTAGCCGCAAAGACAATCTACGGCGGCACATACAACTGGCTTGAGCATACATTCTCAGAGTACGGTGTAACAACAAAGTTTGTTGATCCTGACGAAGAAAACGCATTTGAAAATGCAATTGACGAAAACACAAAGGCTGTTTTCATTGAATCACTCGGTAACCCCAATTCAAATATTATTGATATTGAAGAAGTAGCAAACATTGCTCATTCACACAAGATTTCGCTTGTAATCGACAGCACATTCGCTACACCTTATCTTCTCAGACCGTTTGAGTACGGCGCAGATATCGTTGTTCATTCGGCAACAAAGTTTATCGGCGGTCACGGTACGGCCCTCGGCGGTGTAATCGTTGAAAGCGGTAAGTTTGACTGGGCTGCATCAGGCAAGTTCCCACAGTTCTCAGAGCCTAACGCATCATATCACGGTGCAGTATTTACAGAGGCTGCTCCGGGCGCTGCTCTTGTAACTTATGTTCGTGCCATTCTCCTCAGAGATACAGGTGCTACACTTTCACCGTTCCACGCATTTATGTTCCTCCAGGGCCTTGAAACACTTTCACTTCGTGTTGAACGCCATGTTGAAAATGCACTCAAGGTTGTTGACTTCCTCTCTAAGAACCCGAAGGTAGAAAATGTTAATCATCCTTCACTTCCTGACAGCAAGTACAACGCACTTTACAAGAAATACTTCCCGAAGGGTGCAGGCTCAATCTTCACATTTGAAATCAAGGGTGACGCTGAAACTGCAAAGAAATTCATCGACCACCTCGAAGTATTCTCACTTCTTGCAAATGTTGCAGATGTTAAATCTCTTGCAATTCATCCTGCATCAACAACTCATTCACAGCTCAGCGAGGCAGAGCTTGCAGAACAGGGCATTAAGCCAAACACTATCAGACTTTCAATCGGCACAGAGAATATCGACGATATTATCTATGACCTTCAGGAAGCATTTGATTCACTTGATGACTGATTTTAATTTGTTGAATTTTGAAAGGACTTGATTTTTGTGAGCAGTATATACAAGTGTAACAGAACTTATCGGCAGAACACCGCTTATCGAACTCGTTAATATAGAAAAGAAATATGACCTCAAGGCAAAGGTCGTTGCAAAGCTTGAACTCTTTAACCCTGCCGGCAGTGTTAAAGACAGAGTGGCAAGAGCTATGGTTGAGGATGCTGAAAAGAGCGGTAAGCTCAAAAATGGTTCAACAATCATTGAACCGACATCAGGTAACACAGGCATTGGTCTTGCATCTGTAGCTACTGCAAAGGGCTACAAGACAATCCTTACAATGCCCGAAACAATGAGCGTTGAGAGAAGAAATCTCCTCAAGGCATACGGTGCTGAAATCGTTCTTACTGACGGTACAAAGGGTATGAGCGGTGCAATTGCAAAGGCTAAAGAGCTTGAAAAAGAAATTGACGGCGGCATTATCCTCGGTCAGTTTGAGAATCCTGCTAACCCTAAGGCTCATTTTGATACAACGGGTCCGGAAATCTGGGAGGATACGGACGGCAATGTTGATTTCTCAAGTCAAAGAAGGCTGATGTAAAGGTTGTTGCAGTTGAGCCGCAGACTTCTCCCGTACTTTCGGAAGGTCACGGCGGTCCTCATAAGATTCAGGGTATCGGTGCTGGCTTTGTTCCGGATACTCTCGATACAAAGGTATATGACGAAATTCTTCCGATTGCTAACGAAGCCGCTTTCTCAAATGCAAATGATATTGCAAAGACAGAAGGTATCCTCGTAGGTATCTCTTCAGGCGCCGCTCTTGCAGCCGCAATTGAGCTTGCCAAGCGTGAAGAAAATGCAGGTAAGACGATTGTTGCATTGTTCCCCGACACAGGTGAGCGTTACCTTTCAACAGGCGTATTTAACAGCTAATAAGTAATTGGATTACTTCCCGATATTGATAAAGGACAGCCATGCAGACTGTCCTTTGTCTTTTTTTATTGCAACCGTTAATTCGATATGGTACAATTGTCTTGTAGGTGAGTTTATGAAAGTTAAAATTTGCGGAATTACATCCGCCGAAGACATTAAGATAGTAAATGCCTGCAAACCCGATTTTGCGGGCTTTGTAATGTTCTTTCCAAAGAGTAAGCGGAATATTTCTCCCGAAACCGCCAAGAGCCTGATTGAAACGCTTGATAAAAATGTTTTGTCGGTTGCGGTAACTGTTTCTCCGACTCTTGAACAGGTGAAAACTGCATATGACTGCGGTTTTGATTACATTCAGATTCACGGTGAGGTTGGAGGAGATGTGCTTTCAAATCCATATCTCAAGGTAATCCGTGCCTTTAATGTGAGCGACCTTGAAAAGTTTGACGAATACAGAATGAATCAGAACATTGTAGGCTATGTTTTTGATGCACACGAACCCGGCAGCGGAAAAACCTTTGACTGGACAATGCTTGAAAATCTGCCTCGTGATGATAAATTGTTTATGCTTGCAGGAGGTCTGAATCCCGAAACCGTGGCAAAAGCCGTAAAAGCCGTTAAGCCTGACGGAGTTGATGTAAGTTCGGGTGTTGAAAATTCAAACGGTGACGGTAAAAATTTTGAAAAAGTGAAGAATTTTATTATATCTGCTCGAAGTGAAAATTAATAAAACAGTAAAAAAATGTTGACAAACCGTGATTTTATGTTACAATAAATCTGTTATGTTGTGTACATAACAATCCTTGCGGTGAAAACCGCCATAATGTCCAGAAGGAGGTGCAATATTAATGGCAGTAACAGCTAATTACGAAACAGTAATGATCGTTTCAATGAAGAAGGGCGAAGAATGTATCCAGGCCATCGTTGAAAAGTTCAAGGCTCTCATTGAGAAGCATGCCACTTTGAAGAATGTTGACGAATGGGGCAAGAGAAAGCTTGCTTACCTTATCAACAAAGAGAGCGAAGGTTATTATGTTCTTTTCGATTTTGAAAGTGAAGCTGAGTTCCCTGCAGAGCTCGACCGTATCTACAAGATCACAGAAGGCGTAATGCGTTCAATGATAATCAAGAAGGAAGTCGAATAATCAATTTGTAGGGGTTAACCCGAACACGAAAGGAAAAGTATGTTAAACAGAGTAATCTTAATGGGCAGAATTACAGCTGACCCTGAATTAAAAACAACAAACACAGGCGTAAGCGTTACAAGCTTCAGCATTGCAGTTGATCGCAACTATGTAAAGCAGGGCGAGGAGCGTAAAGCCGACTTCTTTAATATTGTATGTTGGAGAAGTACAGCGGAATTTGTATGCCGTTACTTTGGAAAGGGTTCTCTCATTGCTGTTGAAGGACAGCTTCAGAGCCGTCAGTTCCAGGCTAAGGACGGTTCAAACCGTTACGTTGTTGAGGTTGTAGCAGACAATGTTTCGTTCACTGGCGAACGCCGTGACAACAATGCAGGCGGCTACAATCAGTCCTATGGCGGCAATCAGTCATACGGTGCTCCGTCTTACGGCGGAAACCAGGCTTATCATCAGGAACCTGCTCAGCAGGCACCTGCATCTTATCAGAGCGGTTCAAACTCTGATTTTCAGGATATGCCGTTGGACGATGATTTACCATTTTAACTTCAACTTAATTTAAATAATTCTCATTGAAAGGAGAACTTCATCATGGCAGACAGACCAATGAACCGTGGCAGAAAAGCTCGCAAGAAGGTTTGCGGCTTCTGTGTTGACAAGGTTGAGAATATCGATTACAAGGATATCGCTCGTCTTCGTCGTTATATGTCAGAAAGAGGAAAGATTCTTCCTCGCCGTGTAACAGGTACTTGCGCAAGACATCAGCGTGAGCTTACAGTTGCTATCAAGCGTGCTCGTCACCTTGCTTTGCTTCCTTACACAGCTGACTAATTTAATAACAGCTTTTAACACCGTACATTTTGTACGGTGTTTTTTATGCAATAAAAGCAGGGTATTTTTAGTACCCTGCTTTTTTGTTAAAATAAATCGCTGTGTGAACCTGTTCTTGTAAGAAATAATATCAGTTCATCTTCTAAATACTCATAAATTAACAGCCAGTCAGGCTCTAAGTGACATTCATGTTTGCCTTTATAGTTTCCTATCAGCAAATGGTCACGATATTTGTCCGGAAGAATTTCGTCATTTGCGAGCATATCAATTACTTTCTTCAGAATGTTTAAATCTTTGTTTTGCTTTTTAATTTTTTTAAAATCTTTTTTGAATTGATCTGTGGGTTTGATTATATATTTCATTTATCCAAATCCTCAAATAATTCATCGGCACTGCTATAGCTCTTATAAAGTTCGGGATGTTTTTTCATCTCTAACTTCGGCAAAAGCGGCTTCGGTCTCTGCATTATATTTGCGAATAGTAAACGGAATACCGTTAAATTCAAGCGATTGCTGAATGAAAAGATTGATGGCGGTAGTCATATCAAGTCCTAAAGAAGAAAACAGTTCCTGTGCTTTTAATTTTTTATCAGCATCAATTCTGATGTTTATATTTGTCATAGCCATAAAATCATCTCCTTGTTATTATGTTATCACAATGTAATAACAATGTCAACATTATCTTGTGCGTATTTTTTGTTAGTTTTTTCTGTAATTAACCTATTGACAAATACCCCAATGGGGTATACAATCATAACTGTAAGATACCTACAGGGGGTATTTTAAAGGGCTTTGAATAATATATCCCATTTTGAAATTATGAGGTTGATATTATGGAGAATAATAAGTGTGAACATTGTGCAAAACACAAGCACCGTACCGAAAAAGAATACAAGTCGCTTGTAAATCGACTTAATCGTATTGAAGGTCAGATACGGGGGATAAAGGGTATGCTTGAAAAAGACGCCTACTGTCCCGATATTCTGGTACAGGTTGCCGCCGTCAATGCGGCACTCAACGCTTTTAACAAGGAGTTGCTTGCTAATCATATCCGCACCTGTGTTGCAGATGACATAAGGGCAGGTAATGATGAAACAATTGATGAGCTTGTGGGTGTTTTGCAAAAGCTTATGAAGTAGGAGGAGTTATGACTCAATACAATGTAACGGGTATGAGCTGTGCCGCCTGTGTTGCCCGTGTTGAAAAGGCGGTATCAAAGATTGACGGAGTAAATTCCTGTTCCGTCAGTCTGCTTACAAATTCAATGAATGTTGACGGTTCAGCTGATTCGTCAGCAATTATAAATGCCGTGCAGAATGCCGGCTATGGTGCGTCTTTGAAAGGCAAAGAGAAAAAATCGCCCGATGCAGAGGATTCTCTCAAAGATACCGAAACCCCAAAAATCAGAAAAAGACTTATCGCATCGCTCATTGTCCTTGCAGTATTGATGTATTTTTCAATGGGACATATGATGTGGGGATGGCCGTTGCCGTCATTTTTTGACAACAACCATATTGCAATGGGACTTGTTCAGCTGATTTTGTCAGGCATAGTGATGGTGATTAATCAGAAGTTTTTTGTCAGCGGCTTCAAAGGGATTATCCGCCTTGCTCCCAATATGGACACGCTTGTTGCACTTGGTTCGGGCACAGCCTTTGTTTACAGCACAATTGCGTTGTTTATGATGACCGATGCACAGGTGAGAGGTGACTCGGCGGCGGTTATGTCGTATATGCACGAGTTCTATTTTGAATCAGCCGCAATGATTTTGGCACTCATCACAGTCGGTAAAATGCTTGAGGCTCACTCAAAGGGCAAAACTACCGACGCTCTCAAAGGCTTGATGAAACTTGCACCAAAGACTGCTACGATTGTAGTTGACGGTGTTGAAAAGACTGTTCCGATAGAGCAGGTGAAAAAAGGCGATATATTCGCAGTTCGTCCGGGTGAGAGTATTCCTGTTGACGGAGTTGTTATTGACGGTGAAAGTGCCGTCAATGAATCAGCGCTGACGGGTGAAAGCGTTCCTGTTGACAAGCTTGTCGGCGATACGGTTTCAGCCGCAACAATCAACCAGTCGGGATATATCCGCTGTGAGGCTACGAGAATCGGTGAGGACACAACGCTGTCGCAGATTATTAAAATGGTCAGTGATGCGTCTGCCACCAAAGCGCCTATCGCAAAAATTGCCGACAAGGTTTCGGGTGTGTTTGTTCCTGCAGTTATCACAATTGCCGTGATTACTGCAATCGTGTGGTTGCTCCTCGGTCAAAGTGTAGGTTTTTCGCTTGCAAGAGCCATTTCCGTTCTTGTAATCAGTTGTCCGTGTGCATTGGGACTTGCAACCCCTGTTGCGATTATGGTCGGCAACGGTGTTGGTGCAAAGAACGGAATCCTCTTTAAAACCGCAGTTTCGCTTGAAATGGCAGGCAGAATTGACACGGTTGTTCTTGACAAAACAGGCACGGTTACCAAGGGTGAACCCGCCGTTACCGATATTGTTACAGTCGAGAATATTTCGGAAACCGAGCTTTTGAAAACAGCCGTTGCTCTTGAAAAATCAAGCGAACATCCGCTTGCAAAGGCAATTGTAGTTTATGCAAATGACAGACATATTATCGGCGATGCCGTGACTGAGTTCAATGCCGTAACGGGTAACGGACTTACCGCAAAGATTGATTCCGAAAGTGTTTACGGCGGCAATTACAGATATATTTCACAGTTTGCGGAAATTTCATCAGACGAAAAAGCAAAGGCTGAACAGCTTGCGGAAGAGGGTAAAACTCCGCTGTATTTCTGTAAAGGAAATAAGCTTCTCGGTATTATAGCTGTTGCAGACATAATAAAAGAGGACGGCAAACAGGCTGTTAATGAACTCAAAAATATGGGTGTGCGTGTTGTAATGCTTACGGGTGATAACGAAAAAACCGCAAAAGCCGTTGCAAAAAATGCAGACATTGACGAAGTTGTTGCAGGAGTTCTTCCTGACGGTAAGGAAAAGAATGTA
>OGHW01002509.1_pt1 | contig 10796 bp, 18 predicted proteins | sample 1571641 | NCBI WGS metagenome assembly OGHW01 (sample SAMEA2582066, study PRJEB24529) | metagenome | biome: Human gut stool | place: China | collected 2011 | reverse complement strand
ATTGGAGACTTAGTCAAAGTAATTTTAATTTGAGCCATTTTATCCCCTTTCTTATGCCAAATCAGAAACTGAAATACCACGAAGGGCAGCAACTTCTTCAGCGCGTTTCAATTGTTTCAAACCTTCAACAGTTGCACGAACAATGTTGATTGGAGTGTTTGATCCAAGTGATTTAGATGTAACATCTGCAATACCTGCCAATTCGACAACGGCACGAACTGCTCCACCTGCAGCAACCCCAGCCCCTTCGATAGCTGGTTTCAACAATACACGAGCTCCACCAAATACTGATGTTACTTCGTGTGGAATTGTTGTTCCAACCATAGGAACTTCGATCAAGTTTTTCTTAGCATCTTCAACAGCCTTACGGATTGCTTCTGGAACTTCTTGAGCCTTACCAGTACCAAAACCAACGTGACCCTTCTTGTCGCCGACAATTACCAAAGCGGCAAAGCGCAGACGACGACCACCCTTAACAACCTTGGTAACCCGGTTGATCGAAACGACTTGATCTTCCAGATCCAGCTTGGATGGGTCAATGTAAGATTGTGATGCCATACAGGTTATTCCTCCTTTTCCTTAGAATTGCAGACCGTTTTCACGAGCTGCTTCAGCCAGGGCTTGTACACGACCATGGTACAGGTAACCACCACGGTCAAAAACAACACTGCTGATGTTCTTTTCTACACCGCGCTTAGCGATCAGAGCACCAACACCGGCAGCTTGTTCCGTCTTAGTGTTGCCACTGACTTCACTGTCGAGAGTTGAGGCACTTGCGAGCGTCACACCCTTTACGTCATCAATCAATTGAGCGTAAATGTTTTTGTTAGAACGGTAAACACTTAAACGTGGGCGCTCTGCAGTACCAGAGATCTTACCGCGAACGCGCATGTGACGGCGTTGACGGATCTTGTTCTTATCTGGTTTAGAAATCACAACTGTCACCTCTTGATTCTTTTAATTTTGATTTTAAATTATTTATGCAGCTAAGCTGCTAGACGATTACTTACCAGTCTTACCTTCCTTACGCAGGATGTATTCATCTTCGTAACGAATACCCTTACCCTTGTAAGGCTCTGGCGAACTTCGGCAGAAAATTGGCCACCGTGTTCTTTGTTGATACCGCTGATTTCAATCGTCGTGTTGTCTGGAACGTTAACTTCCAGATCTTCTGGCTTTTCCATTTCAACTGGGTTGGAGTAACCAACAGTCAGGATCAGCTTGCTACCCTTGGCTTGAGCACGGTAACCAACACCGACCAGCTTCAGAGTCTTCTTAAACCCGTTAACGACACCTTCGATCATGTTGTTAACATTGGCACGCGTAGTACCGTGGACCATCTTAGCCTTCTTGTCGTCATTTTCCCGTTCAAACGTTACTTCGCTGTCAGTAACGTTCATCTTGATCAATGGGGAGATTTCGCGACTCAGAGAACCCTTAGGCCCCTTAACAGTTACGACGTTGCCTGATTGAGAAACCTCTACGCCTTGTGGCAGTTCGATTGCCTTGTAACCAATACGACTCATGTGTACACCTCCGATCTTATTTTATTAATTACCAAATGTAGGCGATAACTTCGCCACCGATTTTCTTAGCACGGGCAACCTTGTCAGTCACAACCCCTTCAGAAGTTGAGATGATGGCAATACCCAAACCATTGAGAACCTTTGGCACAGCGTCAGCCTTAACGTAAGAACGCAGGCCAGGCTTTGAAATCCGCTTCAGACCAGAAATGACACGTTCGCCATCCTCGCCGTACTTCAGGAATACGCGGATGATGCCTTGCTTGTTGTCTTCAACGTATTCAACATCGCGAATGAAACCTTCTTGCTTCAAGATTTCAGCGATGTCCTTCTTCATCTTTGATGCAGGTACTTCTACAGAATCGTGGTGTGCCATGTTGGCATTGCGAATCCGAGTCAGAAAATCTGCAATTGGATCACTCATAGACATCGATATTTTCCTCCTTTGTCGGTGATTTGTTTACCAGCTAGCCTTCTTCATACCAGGAATTTGTCCTTCATGGGCAAGTTGACGCAAGCAAATCCGGCATAGGTGGAACTTACGGTAAACGGAGTGCGGACGGCCACAACGAACACAACGCGTGTAAGCACGCGTGGAGTACTTGGCTGGGCGGTTGCACTTAGCGATCATTGATTTTTTAGCCAATTTGTGGACCTCCTTAATTACTTAGCGAATGGCATGCCCATTTGAGCAAGCAATTCATGACCTTCTTCATCAGAGTTGGCAGTCGTAACGATAACAATGTCCAGACCGCGAACGTGGTTAACCTTGTCGTAGTCGATTTCTGGGAAGATCAGTTGTTCGCGAACACCCAACGTGTAGTTACCGTGGCCATCAAATGACTTGTTTGATACACCATGGAAGTCACGAACACGTGGCAGTGAAACGTTGATCAGCTTGTCCAGGAAGTCGTACATACGAGTACCGCGCAGCGTAACCTTGGCACCGATGGACATACCTTCACGCAGACGGAAGCCGGCGATGGACTTCTTAGCCTTAGTGATCAGTGGCTTTTGACCAGCAATCAGACCCAGTTCTTCAACAGCTTCATCCAACAGCTTGGAGTTTTGAGTAGCGTCACCGACACCCATGTTCAAAACGATCTTGTCGATCTTAGGAACAGCCATTACAGAAGTGTAGTTGAACTTGTCAGTCAAAGCTGGACGTACTTCACTTTCGTACTTTGCTTTTAAACGGTTTTCCATGAGCAATAATTCCTCCTTCCCCTAATTTTTAGTCGATCGTCTTGCCAGACTTCTTGGCAACACGAACTTTTTTACCGTCAACGACCTTGAAACCAACACGAGTAGGTTCGTTGGTAGATGGGTCAATCAGCATAACGTTAGATGCTTGGATTGGTGCTTCTGCATCAATAATCCCACCGTTTGGGTTAGCGTTGTTTGGCTTTTGATGTTTCTTGATTTGGTTAACGCCTTCAACGATCACACGGTTTTCCTTGACCAGGACCTTCTTGATGGTACCTTCCTTGCCCTTGTCCTTACCGGCGATGACGCGAACCTTGTCACCTGTCTTTAAAAACATGTGGTGTGCACCTCCTTATTTTCGGTTAATCTTACAGAACTTCTGGAGCCAGGGAGATGATCTTCATAAAGTCATCATCACGCAGCTCACGAGCGATTGGGCCAAAAATACGGGTACCCTTAGGGCTCTTGTCGTTGTTGATCAGGACAGCAGCGTTTTCGTCAAACTTGATGTATGAACCGTCCTTACGGTGCAGACCATGCTTCGTCCGTACAACGACGGCCTTTACAACGTCACCCTTTTTGACAACGCCACCTGGTGTTGCTTGTTTTACAGTAGCGACAATAATGTCACCAATATTACCGGTCTTAACACGGGAACCACCCAAGATCTTGATTACCAAGATTTCGCGGGCACCTGAGTTGTCAGCGACCTTCAACCGACTTTCCTGTTGAATCACTGTTAGTGTCCTCCTTCCATCAGTAAGTAAGAATAATTAAGAATACGAAATCATCACAAAGCGGGATTAATCAGCTTTCTTAACGATCTTAACCAGACGGAAACGCTTCTTAGCAGACAGAGGCCGAGTTTCCATGATTTCAACCGTATCGCCGGACTTTGCTTCGTTGTTTTCATCGTGAGCGTAGTACTTCTTTGAGTACCGTACACGCTTGCCGTAAACTGGGGCACTCTTGTAAGTGTCGATTACGACAGTGATGGTCTTGTCCATCTTGTCGGAAACAACGCGGCCTTGGTAGACCTTACGTGCATTACGTTCATCACTCATGCGCTAATCCTCCTTTTCGTATTCTTATTTGTTTAATTCTTGTTGACGAAGAACTGTCTTAACCCGTGCAATGTTCTTGCGAACGCTCTTAAGGCTTGCAGTGTTTTCCAACTGGCCGGTTGCTAATTGGAAACGTAAGTTAAACAATTGTTCCTTCAATTCCTTTTCACGGTCAAGCAATTGCTCAGTGGTTAATCCATTCAGTTCTTGAACATAATCTTTAGTCTTCATTAGATTGTCCACCTTCCTCACGCTTTACGATCTTAGTGCGAACTGGCATCTTGCTGCCGGCCAAGCGCAGGGCTTCGCGGGCAACGTCTTCAGGCACGCCGGCAACTTCGTACAGAATCTTGCCGCGCTTAACTGGGGCTACCCAGCCTTCAGGAGCACCCTTACCATTACCCATCCGGACACCAACACCCTTGCTAGTGTAGGAAAGGTGAGGGAAAATCTTGATCCAAACCTTACCACCACGCTTCATGTGACGCGTAATAGCAATACGGCCGGCTTCGATTTGACGGTTGGAGATCCAGTGGGAATCCAAAGCCTTCAGACCAAATTCACCAAACGTTACGTTCTTGCCCCCCTTGGCTTCGCCACGCATGTGGCCACGTTGAACCTTGCGGTGCTTTACTCGCTTAGGTACTAGCATGTTTTATTTCCCCTCCTTACTTAGTGTTTTTGTTTGCTTGCTTCTCTGGCAAAACTTCGCCACGGTAGATCCAGGTCTTGATACCCAGTGCACCGTACGTAGTCCGTGCTTCATCCCATGAGTAGTCGATGTCGGCACGCAGAGTGTGCAGTGGAACAGTGCCTTCGGAGTATGATTCGATCCGAGACATGTCGGCACCATTCAGACGACCAGCAACTTGAATCTTGATACCCTTAGCACCGGCACGCATAGCACGTTGGATGGCACCACGCATAGCACGACGGAAAGCAACACGTGCTTCAAGTTGTTCAGCAACGCTTACACCTACCAGGTGTGCGTCTAAGTCTGGCTTCTTAATTTCAACCACGTTAATGTGGACGCGCTTGCCAGTCAAGGCGTTAAGTTCCTTGCGGAGTGCTTCAACTTCAGAGCCACCCTTACCGATAACCATACCTGGCTTGGCAGTGTGAATTGAAACGTTTACGCGGTTAGCAGCCCGTTCAATTTCGATAGTTGAAACAGAGGCGTCAGCAAGTCGCTTTTCAATGTACTTACGGATCCGAAGGTCTTCGCTCAAGTAAGCGGCGTAGTCTTTTTCGGCGTACCACTTAGCAGTCCAGTCGCGAATGACCCCAACACGGAAACCATTAGGATTAATCTTTTGACCCACTATTATCCCTCCTACTTTTCAGTTACAACAACCGTAATGTGGCTGGTCCGCTTGTTGATTGGAGAAGCTGAACCTTTGGCACGTGGACGGAACCGCTTCAGGGTTGGTCCTTCGTTGGCAAAGGCTTCGCTAACTACCAATGAAGCCCGATCCAAGTCAAAGTTGTTTTCGGCGTTAGCAACTGCAGATTTTAATACTTTTTCGACGTCTGAAGCAGCACCATTGGGAGTGAACTTCAGAATAGCAAATGCTTCGGCAACGCTCTTGTTGCGAATGGTGTCAAGAACCAGACGAACCTTGCGAGCGGAAACACGGACCATCTTGGCCGTTGCCTTAGCTGACGTAATGTTTTCAGCCATTGATCAAATTTCCTCCTTACTTCTTGCCCGTCTTCTTGTCATCACCGGCGTGACCACGGAAAGTCCGCGTTGGTACGAATTCACCCAGCTTGTGGCCTACCATATCTTCTTGTACGTAAACTGGCACGTGCTTGCGACCATCGTAAACGGCGAAAGTGTAACCAATGAAGCTTGGGTAAATCGTGGAACGGCGTGACCAGGTCTTAATAACCGTCTTCTTTTCGTTATCCTTTTGTGCGTCAACCTTCTTCAACAGAGAAGCGTCGGCGAAAGGTCCCTTCTTTAAACTACGACCCATTGTTGTACCTCCTCTCGGGTAATTAGCTATTTGTTACTCATTAACGAGTGTGTGGACCACGCTTGCGACCACGAACGATGAACTTGTTCGAACGTGCCTTGTGTGAGCGAGTCTTCTTACCAACAGTCTTCTTACCCCATGGAGACAGAGGAGATGGCAAACCAACTGGAGCCTTACCTTCACCACCACCATGTGGGTGATCGTTAGGGTTCATTACAGAACCACGAACGTGTGGACGTTGACCTGCGTAACGAGTACGACCAGCCTTACCTTTGATGATCAGGGCATGTTCGTCGTTGCCGACAACACCGATCGTAGCACGGCAAGCAGCCAGAATCATCCGAACTTCACCAGAAGCCAGACGAACCAGAACGTACTTGTCACTTTCCTTACCAAGCAGTTGTGCAGAAGCACCGGCAGAACGAGCAATTTGACCACCCTTGCCTGGCTTCAGTTCGATGTTGTGAATAACAGTACCAACTGGAATGTTCTTCAATGGCAGTGCGTTACCAACCTTGATGTCGGCATCTGGACCGGATTGAACTTGCATACCAACCTTCAGGCCCTTAGGAGCCAGGATGTATGACTTAACACCATCTGCGTAAACCAGCAGAGCGATATTAGCAGTACGGTTTGGATCGTATTCGATAGCCTTAACGGTTGCAGGAACGTTGTCCTTGATCCGCTTGAAGTCGATGATCCGGTATTGACGCTTCGTACCGCCACCACGGTGACGAACAGTCATATGACCGTAGTTGTTACGACCAGCGGTGTGCTTTAATGGTGCCAGCAAAGACTTTTCCGGGGTCGTCTTCGTGATTTCAGCGAAGTCGAATCCGGTCATATTACGGCGACCATTAGTGGTACCCTTGTATTTGCGAATTCCCACTGTGTTTTCCTCCTATCTAGAATTTATTCGTTGTCGTCACCGAACAGCTTGATTTCTTTAGAATCAGCCGACAGAGTAACGATGGCCTTGCGACGGCGCTTAGTGTAGCCAACGTAACGGCCTTGACGCTTCTTCTTGCCCTTCAGGTTCATGATGTTAACCTTAACGACCTTAACGTCAAAGATTTCTTCTACGGCGTTCTTAACTTGCGTCTTAGTAGCGCGCAAGTCAACGTCAAACGTGTAGCGCTTTTCGTCCATCACTGCAGTTGATGCTTCAGTGATAACTGGGCGCAAAATGATATCGCGTGCTTCCATTATGCGAGCACCTCCTCTACTTGAGAAAGGGCTGACTTCGTGATGACAATCTTTTGACTGTCAACGACGTTCAGAATGTTAACGCCAGCTGGAGTTACGACCGTGGTGTTAACCAGGTTGCGACCAGACAGAGCGGCGTTCTTGTCTTCGTCAGAAACAACGACCAGGACCTTTTCAGAAACCTTCAGGTTGTTCATAACGCCGGCAAATTCCTTCGTCTTTGGTGCGTCGAAGTTGATGGATTCAACTACAACAAACTTTTCATCAGCAACCTTTTGGGACAGAGCTGACTTGATAGCCAGTTGACGAACCTTGCGTGGCAGGTTGAAGTTGTATGAACGTGGAGTAGGTCCGAAGACGATACCACCACCACGGAATTGTGGTGCACGGATGGAGCCTTGACGAGCACGACCCGTACCCTTTTGACGCCATGGCTTCTTACCACCACCGCGAACTGCGGAGCGGTTCTTAACGGCGTGCGTACCTTGACGCATGGATGCGCGTTGACGCAGGATGGCTTCGTATTCAGCGTTTTCGTTTGGTTCAATACCAAAGATGTCTGCGTTCAATTCGATGGTGCCGTTTTGGCTACCGTCTTGCTTAAATAATGCAACGCTTGTCATTTACTTTCTTCCTCCCTTCTGATTAGTTGTGTTGCTTGCTCAGGCTCTTCTTAGTGTTGGCCTTCACAGAGTTCTTAATCGTAACGTAGGACTTGTTAGCACCTGGAACGTTACCCTTGATCAGCAGTACGTTGTTTTCCAGATCAACCTTTACAACCTTCAAGTGTTGCATGGTAACAGTGTTGCCACCCATGCGACCTGGCAATGCCTTACCCTTGAATACGTGGTTGATGATGGCACCCAACGAACCTGGACGACGGTGGTAACGAGAACCGTGAGCCATAGGGCCACGACGTTGGCCGTCCTTGTGGATGTTACCTTGGTAACCATGACCCTTAGTGATACCCGTTACATCAACAGTTTCGCCTTCCGCGAAAATGTCTGCCTTAACTTCGTCACCGACTTTAATGTCGTCCCCCAGTTCAGCGTCGCGGATTTCACCGATGAAGCGCTTAGGGGTCGTGTTTGCTTTTGCTGCATGACCTTGTTCGGGCTTGTTGCTTAAGATTTCGCGCTTGTCGTCAAAACCAAGTTGAACAGCACTGTAGCCGTCGTTTTCAACCGTCTTAACTTGCATAACAACGTTTGGCGTTACGTCGATTACCGTAACTGGAACCAATTCACCGTTGTCAGCGAAAACTTGCGTCATCCCGACCTTCTTGCCTAAGATTCCTTTGGTCATGAGTACACCTCCAATTTATTTGTTATTAGTTTTTTAATTACAGTTTAATTTCAATGTCAACGCCACTTGGCAGATCAAGCTTCATCAAGGAGTCAACCGTCTTAGGGGTTGGATCGATGATGTCGATCAGGCGCTTGTGGGTACGCATTTCAAATTGTTCCCGAGACTTCTTGAACTTGTGTGGTGAACGAATCACCGTGTACAGAGTCCGTTCAGTTGGCAACGGAATTGGGCCTGAAACTTGAGCACCGGTCCGCTTAGCGGTGTTAACGATCTTGTCTGCAGATTCGTCAAGTACGCGGTGTTCGTAAGCCTTTAAACGAATGCGAATCTTTTGTTTTGCCATTTTATTCCCTCCTTCGTCAGATTTAAAATTTGACTAGCTCCGTGGAAATTACCGCCACGCCCTATGGCAAAGCGGCCGGGTGTGTCGCAACCTTCCACATCACAGCTTTCACTGTTTGGCTGAACCCCGGGGCCTTTAAAATCCCCGTTTCTAAGCTCAAGCACTTATCCATAATACTAAAGAATTGCCGTCGTATCAAGGTTTTTTTTGAATTAATTCTTGATGATTTAATTTGTAACATTCCTGAAAATTTTTGACGCAGATGCGGCGCAAAAAAAAACAGTCGAAATGTTTTTAAATTAACGGCAGCCAGTGAACGACTGAATGGCAACAGTCTGCCGAGTATTATCCCACGTCTTTTTAAGCTTGTCGAGTCTTTTCTCAAAAAAAGCTAAATATTTTTTATAAATCAATCTTCAATTTTATTGATGCAAATCTGGCACGATCTATTTTTTATATAGTAGAAAATAAAAAAACTCGCCTGCATAACAGCAGACGAGCTTTGAAGCAAAGAACAAGATTAACTATTCTTTGCCGTTTTTCTTGATGATGTCTTCTTGTACGCTCTTTGGAACAGCAGAGTAGTGATCAAACGTCATCGTGAAGGTACCACGACCTTGCGTAGCAGAACGCAGAGCCGTTGCGTAACCAAACATTTCAGACAATGGAACGAAGGAGTGGATTTCTTGAGCATTGCCACGTTCTTCCATACCATCGATCGTACCACGACGAGCAGTTACTTGACCCATAACGTCACCCATGTTGTCTTGAGGAACAACAATGTCAACCTTCATGATTGGTTCAAGAATAACTGGGTTAGCCTTCTTAGCAGCGTTCTTCAATGCCAGAGAAGCAGCAACCTTAAATGCAGCTTCAGAAGAGTCGACTTCGTGGTAGCTACCATCGTAGAGCTTAGCCTTCAAGTCGACCAGTGGGTAACCGGCCAGAACACCATTTTGCATAGCTTCCTTCAGACCTTGTTCAACGGCTGGAATGTATTCACGAGGAACGACACCACCGACAATGGCATCTTCGAATTCGAAACCGGCACCTTCTTCAAGCGGCGTAAATTCGATCCAAACGTCACCGTATTGACCCTTACCACCGGATTGACGAACGAACTTACCTTGTGCAGAGGCAGCCGTCGTAAATGCTTCACGGTAGGAAACTTGTGGCTTACCAACAGTAACTTCGGCGTGGAATTCACGACGCAGACGTTCAACGATGATGTCCAGGTGCAGCTCACCCATCCCGGCGATCAGAGTTTCACCAGTTTCAGGGTTAGTTTCAGCCTTGAAGGTAGGATCTTCTTCAGCCAGCTTTTGCAGACCCTTGTCCATCTTGTCTTGGTCAGCCTTAGACTTAGGTTCAACAGAAACTTGGATAACTGGTTCTGGGAAGTCCATCGATTCCAGTTGCAGTGGGTGATCTGGATCAGTCAGGGAGTCACCGGTAGTGGTGTTCTTCAGACCGATAGCAGCAGCAATGTCCCCAGAGAACACTTCTGGAATTTCGTGTTGTTGGTTGGAGTGCATTTGCAGCAGACGACCAACACGTTCACGCTTGCCCTTGGTTGCGTTCAGAACGTAGGAACCTGATTGCAGAGAACCAGTGTAGACACGCAGGAACGTCAGACGACCAACGAATGGGTCAGTAGCGATCTTAAATGCCAAAGCGGCAAATGGCTTGTCGTCACCGGCAGTCAGTTCAACCTTTTCACCATTTTCATCAGTTGCTTCGAATGGCTTAACATCCAGTGGAGATGGCAGGTAGTCGATAACAGCGTCCAGCATCATTTGGATACCTTTATCCTTGTAGGCCGAACCTGCCAGAACTGGGAACAGCTCTTCAGACAGAGTAGCCTTACGGATAGCAGCTTTGATTTCTTCAACAGAAAGTTCTTCACCGCCAAGGTACTTTTCCATGATGTTGTCATCAACGTCAGCCAGCGTTTCCAGCAGTGCATCGTGACGAGATTCAGCTTCGTCCTTCAGGTCAGCAGGGATTTCAACGGTATCCCAGTTCTTACCTTCAGCATCTTCATCATAAACGTAGGCAACCATCTTAACCAGGTCGATAACACCGATGAAGTCATCTTCAGCACCAATTGGCATTTGAATTGGCAGCGGCGTAACGTTCAGACGGTCCTTGATCGTTTGAACAGAGT
>OGHW01002497.1_pt1 | contig 10860 bp, 7 predicted proteins | sample 1571641 | NCBI WGS metagenome assembly OGHW01 (sample SAMEA2582066, study PRJEB24529) | metagenome | biome: Human gut stool | place: China | collected 2011 | reverse complement strand
GAATGATTAGTAGGATCATATAAACCGCAACAAATCGCGCCGGGCAGGAAGTCTTTGCTGAAAGATCACTCGATCTCGAACTGGTCGCTCAGACGCTTCTCGAACAGCTTGCTGACTTCCAGCAGGGTCTCATCGTCCTCGACCACGTCGAGATACTCGCCCTCGTCGTCCTCGCCGACGCTCAGGATGACCAGCTGGGCGTCCTCGTCCAGGTCTTCCTCATTCTCGGCGTATTCGACAACGGCCAGGTAATGCACGCCCTTATGGTCCAGAGCGTCGATCACTTCAAACGTGACCTCATTGCCGTCCTCGTCCTCGAGGGTCATCAGGTCAGGCTGATATTCCTCTTCGGTCTCAGCGGCGGACTTGTTCATATCTTCTGCCATAAGTCACGTTCTCCTGTCAAATATCTAAAAAATGGGATAACTGTCACACCCTGCCCGCTCTGCTCCCTCTGAGCTGTGGGTTCCGGGTACGCCTATAGTGTAGCGTTTTTTTGCCCGCTCGTCAAGATGTTTTTCGCATAGAAATCCAATAACAAATTTTCACGCTTTTCCCTCTCGCTTCCCGGGCCGGAATGTGATATACTATAGCGATAGCTTTTGAAAAGCCATCGTTGCTATAACATATGGACAGGGAGGCCCGTTTATGAGAGCCTTGAAAAAAATAATGGCGGCACTGGCCCTGACGGCAGTTCTGGCCGGGTGCAGTGCGGACAATATCCTCTCCAGCATCCAGGGCGGGAAGGCCGGCACGGTGCAGACGGTCAGCCGCCCGGCTGTGGAGTCGGCAGAGCTGCAGTTCACCCACCCGGCGGCGGGGGATACCATCGCGGTGTTCGATACCTCGGCAGGCGTGTTCAAAGCAGTGCTTTTTTCCACCGAGGCCCCGCAGGCCGTGCAGAACTTCACCACATTGGCCCAGCAGGGCTTTTACAACGGACTGACCGTCACCCGGGTGGAGAAGGACTTCATGGTGGAGGCCGGGCAGGGCGCGGACGGCAGAGGCACCACCATCTGGAATGGGAACCGTTTCTCCGCCGAGACCACCGATAAGCTCCATCACTATTCCGGCGCACTCTGTGCGGCAGCGGACGCCTCCGGCGACTGCGCCAGCGTCTTCTATGTCATGGAGACTCTGCCGGGCAGCAGTTCGGTGACGCAGGAGCTCATCGACCAGATGAACGCCGCCGGCTGGCGGGCCGACGTGGTGAGCGCCTACCAGACAGCGGGTGGCGCACCCTACCTCGACTACACCGACACCGTCTTCGGGCAGGTGTACGAAGGGATGGAAGTAGTAGACACCATCGCCCAGACCGGCGTGGACGAAAATCAGCGCCCGACGGAGGCTGTCACCATCAACAGTGTGACCATCACGAAATTTGAATAAGAAGCTGCTTTTCCGCCCTCCGGGCGGTGGACGGCTGCAAAAAAATCACCCGCCAACTGGCGGGTGATCTGCGTTTATGGGGAAATCAGACGAGATGCGGGGAAAATCGGGAAGAGATCAGAGATTCCTGCCCACCCGCAGGGAGATGGCAACATAAGTCTGGCCGCGAATGATCCGGGCCGCTACGCCTGCCTTGGTATAGTTGCCGTTCAGGGCAAAATCCAGGGCTTCGTTTTGATCGCTACCTTTGATTTGATCGATGATCTTCTGCAGCGTGGTATCGTTGTAGTCGTATTTAGCGACCAGAGTGAGGGTGGCGTTCTTATTGTCGTCGTCCCACTTGGCATCCACCTTGTTGAAGAACTGGTATCCGAAAGCATCGCCCTTCAGCTCAAGCTCCTTATCCAGAGCGTCCAGACGGTCGTTTGCAACAGTACGCATCCCATCGTCATTGGCCAGAGCCACGGTGCGGCCGTTGTTGATGGCCTGCATCACATTGGCTTCGGCTTGGGCCTTCGGGCTGGAGGAGCCGCCGCCACCGCTGCAGGCGGTCAGGAGCAGAAGGGTCAGTGCACCGGCCAGAAGCAGGGCAGTCAGCTTTCTCAGTTTTGTCATGTGGGTCGCCTCCAATCGTTTTTGTTTTGGTGAGTCCAGTCGTTTTTCTCGTGAAGAAGCATCATCCCCGGCCATCTGGGCAGGGGTTCTTCTACCCTCATTTTATCGGAGAAGAGCCGGTGCTGTCAAGCTGGAAAACTATACAAATTCGGCTCAGAAAAACTGTGAAAACAAACCGGAAAACGACGATTTTCTGCGGACTTTGCAACAAACTGTCCGGACTTCGCAAAGAAACTTTGCCACAGGGGCGGCGGGGGCGTTCAGACCTCCCCCGGATGCTCCTTCCGCCATGCGAGGTAGTCGTCCAGAATGACCGTCGCGCTCACCGAGTCGAGGATGCTTTTCCGCTTCGCGCCGAAGGTGCCGCTCTCGTCGAGGAGGTCAGCAGCGGCGCAGGTGGTCTGGCGTTCGTCCCACATCCGGACGGGCAGGCCGCTCCAGATCTCAACGGTTTTGGCCAGCTTGCGGCTCTTGCGGGCGCGCTCGCCCTCGGTGCCGTCCATGTTCAGCGGCAGGCCGATGACGATGAGCTCGGCTTCGATCTCCTTTGCCACCTCGCAGACCCTGGCGGCGACTTTGTCCCGGGCCTTGACGGTGATCTGAGGCGTGATGGGGGAAGTCAGGAACTCGGTGCGGTCGCAGGTGGCGAGGCCGGTGCGGCTGTCGCCGTAATCTACTGCTAAAATTTTCATGCAGGTGTCCTCTTTCTGAGATGATTTTTTCTTCATTGTACCACAGAATAGATGTCGCTGCAATTTTGTGGTACAATGATAGAAAAATGAGGGCAAGCCGCCCACGATAGAAAACTGACCCAACGGAGAGATTCACCATGTTAAAACTACTTTTAGGCGGCTCCGGCAGCGGAAAGACCACCCTGCTGTACCAGCGCATCCGGGCGCGGGCCGAGGCGGGGGAGAAGAGCATCCTGCTGGTGCCGGAGCAGTTCACCTCGTCCACCGAGGGCCGCATCCACCGGGAGATGGGCGACGCGCTGAGCGGACTGGTGGAGAGCTTTTCCTTCACCAGCCTCGCCGAGCATATCTTGTCGGCGGAGGGCGGCTCTGCCGTCCAGACCCTCAGCGACGCGGGCCGTGCCGTGCTGGTGCGCCGCGCCCTCGAGGAACTGCAGGACAACGTCCATTACTATTACCGCCACCGCCGCTCGGCCGCCTTCTGCCAGATGGCCGCCGAGACCATCGACGAGCTCAAGAGCGCGGGCCTCTCGGGCCGACAGCTCTATGAGCTGGCGCAGGACTGCGGCACCGACAGCGCCAAGCTCAGCGAACTGGCCCTCATCTTTCAGGGCTACGAGACCCTGCTGGCCGGGACAGGCATGGACCCCTCCGACCGGCTGGAGCTGGCCGCATCCCGCCTCGAGGCCGCACTGGCCCGGGGCGAACTGCCGGAGTTCCTGCGGGACAGGGCCGTCTTTATCGACGAGTTCGACACCTTCAACGCCCCGAAAAAGCGGCTGATGGGCGCTCTGCTGGCCTCGCTGCCCACCGTGACGGTGGCCCTCTGCGACGACGGCACCCGGCTCGTGCCGGGGGACGTGAGCCTTTTCTCCGGCGCGAAGCAGGTGGCGGCCCAGCTGCGCCAGCTGGCCCGCCGGAACGGCACTGAAGTGGCCGTGCCGGAACTGCTGCGCCGGGATATGCGCCACGCCGATGCCCCCGGACTTGCCGCTGCGGCCCAGCTGCTGGCCACGGGCCGGTGTGACCCGCCTCCGGCCTGTCCGGAAATAAAATTATTCGCCGCTCCCAGCCGGGAGGAAGAAGCCCGCGCCGCCGCTGCTGCCATCCGCCGCCTCATGCGGCAGGGCGTCCGCTGCGGGAAGGTGGCGGTGGTCTGCCGCGACATCTCGAAATACCGCGCCGCCGTGAAGTACGAGTTCCGGATGGCGGACATCCCCCTCTACTGCGATGAGCCGACGACTCCTGAGTTCAGCGCCCCGGCCACGGCGGTGCGGTGTCTGCTGGCTCTCGCCCGGGGTGCAGAGCTGACGGAACAGCTCACCACCCTGGCCAAGACCGGCCTCTGCGCCCTCACTGAGGAAGAGGTCTGCGCCCTCGAGAACTACGCCTACACCTGGTCGCCGAATGCGGCGGCGTGGCGTGCGCCCTTCGAGAAGAACCCCCGGGGCTTTGGCGATGTGGAGCCTACCGACGAGGACAGAGAAAACCTTGCCCGGGCCGAAAAGGCCCGCGCCCTTCTCATCACCGCCGCCGACGGCCTGCGCGCGAAGCTCCGCTCTGCCAACGCCGAGCAGATGAGCCGCGCCCTTTACTTCTGCCTGAAGGAGCTGGGCGCGGAGGACGCTCAGGCCGCGCAGGTGGAGGCCATCCGGGCCGAACGGGGCATCCCCGCCGCCGAGGAAGCCGCCCGGGAGTGGAACGTGGTCATGGGCCTGCTGGATGAGATGGCAAGCCTGCTGGGCGGCCAGAGCGTCACCATCCCCGAGTACGAGGAGCTGTTCGGGCTGCTGCTGCGCTCGTCGGACCTCGGCCACATCCCCCAGACGCTGGATGCCGTGGTGCTGGCCAGCGCAGGCAAGATGCGCCTTGACGCACCGGACTATGTCTTTGTGCTGGGCCTCTCCGAGGGCGAATTCCCCGCCGCGCCCGGCGAGACAGGCCTGCTGACCCACGCCGACCGCGACGCCCTGATGGCGCAGGAGATCGAGCTTCCGGACTGCTTCGAGAACCGGGTGGTGCGGGAACAGGTCTGCTTTTATAAGGCCCTCACCGCCCCGGCCAGAGGCCTCTGGCTCAGCTGGCCGAAGGGGCAGGGACAGACCCTCTGTGCCGCCCTCGAGCCCATCGTGGACGTGCTGAGACCGGGTGCGCCGGAACTCGACCTGACCGACCTTGCCGCCACTGCCGCCGACGGCCTCGACGTGCTGGGCGGCGGCTGGCCCCTGACGGAGATCGAACGCGCCAGCCTTACCGAGGCCCTTCATGCCCCCGGCGGGGCAGAACCCGAGGGCCTCGCCCTCCTGCGCCGGATGGCGGGCCGCAGCCCCCGTCAGGTCAGCGACCTCGAGGCGCTGGAAACGCTGCTGGGCCGGCGGCTCCGCATCTCGCCCAGTCAGCTCGAAAAATACTACACCTGCCGGTACTGCTATTTCCTGCAGTACGTGCTGGGTCTGCGGCCCCGGAAGCGGGCGGAGCTTTCCGCCGACCAGAGCGGCACCCTCATGCACTGGGTGCTCCAGATGGCCCTCGACCCCCACCCCGGCCCTGACAACCCCTGCGCTGGCTTACAGCCCTTCCTCGACCTCGACGACGAGGCCATGGCGGCGCTGGCCGGGCTTCTCGTAGATGAGTACGCAAAGCGCTACCTCCCCGAGGACACAGCCCGCTTCGCATATCTGCTCTCCCGCCTCAAAAAGAGCATGACGGGTCTGCTTTGCTACCTGCGGGACGAGCAGCGCCAGTCCAGCTTCAAACCAGTGGCCTGTGAGCTGAAGATCGGCCCCGGCGAGGACGCCGTGCGGGGCCAGACCTACCGCTTCTCGGATGGCCGGACGGTGCAGCTCATCGGCACTGTGGACCGCGCCGACGAGTGGATCGAGGACGACGGCACCCGCTGGGTGCGGGTGGTGGACTATAAGACCGGCACGAAAAAGCTTGACCTGCGGGAAGTCTACTGCGGCCTCGACTGTCAGATGCTGCTCTACCTGTTCAGCCTGACCCGGGACGCCGACGGACGCTTTACCGGGGCAGAACCTGCGGGTGTGCTGTACCTGCTGGCCGACCCGGCCCCCGAGACGACCACCCGGGGCAAGGCCGCCCGGAGCATGGAATACAAGCTGGACGGCCTCGTCCGGGACGAGCAGAAGGTCTTCGACGCCATGGACGCCGAGGAGACGGGGCGGTATCTGCCCTTCAGCTTCCGGGGCGGTGTACCCAGCCCCTACCAGAAAGAGAAACGTGCCGACAAGGCCAAGCTCTCCCGCATCCAGCTCCATCTGGACGACCTCGTGACCCAGATGGGCGAACAGCTCTACGGCGGCTGCATCGCCGCCGAGCCGCTGGTCACGGGCCGCAGCCCCTGCCGGTGGTGCGACTACGGCTTCATCTGCTGCCATGAGGACGGCATCGGAGAGCGGGCGCTGGACGCCCCTGCAAAGCCTTTTGAACCGGAAGAGAAAAAGGAGGAAGACCAGTGAGCGAGACAAAATGGACCCCGGCCCAGCGTGCCGCCATCGACGACCGGGGCGGTGCGCTGCTGGTGAGCGCCGCCGCCGGCAGCGGCAAGACCGCCGTGCTGACGGAGCGGGCCGTCCGGCTCATCACCGACCCGGAACATCCCGTGGACGCCGACCGGCTCCTCATCGTCACCTTTACCAACGCCGCCGCCGCAGAGCTCCGCGCCCGCATCGGGCAGGCGCTGCTCCGCCGCAGTCAGGCAGAGCCGGGCAACACGGCCCTCCGCCGCCAGCGGATGCTGCTGCAGAGAGCCCCCATCTGCACCATCGATGCCTTCTGCCTCGACCTGCTCCACAAGCACTTTCAGGCGCTGGACATCCCGCCGGACTTCACCCCTGCTGACCCCGGCAGCGTGGAGATGCTGCGGAACGCAGCCCTCTCCGAGACGCTGGAAGCGGCCTATCAGGATGCGGACTTCTGCGCCTTTGCCGACCTCTACGGCAAGGGCCGCACCGACAAGGCGGCGGGGGAGGCTGTTTTGCAGGTCTATGACTTCCTCCGCGCCCTGCCGGACTACGATAAAAAGCTGGACGAGATGCTGGCCCCGTGGCAGGACGAGAACGGCTTTGCCCGCACCTGCTGGCATGATATTCTGATGCAGGAGGCCGCCCGCTCTGCTCGGGCCGCGAAGGAGCTGCTCTGCGCCGCGCTGAACGACTGCAGGGAGGACTTCGTGACAGTTCAGGCTGACGCCGAGGCCAGCAAAAAGACCCCTGCCGCCAAGGAAAAGGCCGTGGCGGCAGTGAACGAGAAGTTCGCCGAACCCCTCGAGCGGCTGGAAAACTCCGCCGCCCTGCTGGGCGAGGTGGAGCGTCTGGCCGGGGCGGGGGAATGGACGCCCCTCTACGACGGGCTGACGCCCTACGTCCTCGGCATGGAACAGGCCCCCGGCCTCAAAAATATGAAAAAGCGGCTCACCGGTGAGCACAAGGACGCCGTCAAGACCCGGGCCGACGAGGCCGCAAAGCTCTTTGAGAAAATCGAAGACCTCATCAGTTGCAGCCTCGACGAAGCCGAGCTTGACCGGAAAGCCGCCGAACCCTGCCTCCGCGCCCTCTTTGCCGCCGTGCGGGACTTTGACGCCCGCTTTGCGGCCCGGAAGCGGGAGAGAAGATTGCTGGAATTCAGCGATTTCGAGCATCTGGCCCTGCGGCTCCTGCGGGACGCCGACGGCCAGCCCACCGAGCTGTGTCAGGGCATCCGGCAGGGCTACGCCGCCGTCATGGTGGACGAGTATCAGGACACGAATGCCCTGCAGGACGCCCTTTACCGCTGTCTGGCCAGCCCGGCAGGGGATGATCTCTTCCTCGTGGGCGACTTAAAGCAGAGCATCTACCGCTTCCGTCAGGCGGACCCCAGCATCTTCCGGGAAAAGCTGGAGAGCTGGCCCCTCCTGCCCGGCGGCGAGGCCCGCCCCCGGCCCGAAGACGGCAGGCCCGGCGAAAACGCCATGCTGGCACTGGACGCCAACTTCCGCTCTGCCCCGCAGGTGGTGGCAGGCATCAACTTTATCTTCGAACAGCTCATGACGCCCGCTCTGGGCGACACGGCCTACGGCGACGGACAGCGCCTCGTCTGCGGCGCACCCGGCGTGTACGAGGGCAGTGTGGAGGCCCACTTCCTGCCCGACGATGCCGCCGAGACGGACGCAAAATATATCGCTGACCGCATCGAGGCGATGGTGGCTTCCGGCGAGCCGGTGCGGGACGGCGGCACCACCCGCCCGGTGCAGTACGAGGACTGCTGTGTCCTGCTGGCGGCGAGAGGCGACTTCCCGGCCTACGCCGAGGCCCTGACGGCCCGGGGCATCCCGGTCTACGCCGACGCCAGGGAGAACCTGCTGGACGCGCCCCACATCCGCCCCCTCATCGCCCTGCTGCGGGTCATCGACAACCCCGCGCAGGACATCTATCTCGCTGCCGCTATGCTGGGGCCGATGTTCGGCTTTACGGACGACGACCTCGTCCGCCTCCGGGCCGGGGCGCAGACGCCCGATAAGCGCACCCGCATCAGCCTCTACGGCGCAGTCCTGCAGGCCGTCCAGAGCGGGGCGGAGGATGATTTCACCCGCCGGGTGCAGGCGTTCTACCAGCGTCTGACGGCCCTGCGCCGGATGGCCCGGAGCGTGCCGGTGGAGGAACTGCTGGAAGAAATTTTTGTCTCCACCGGCTACCTCGCCGCCCTCGGTGCCATGGAGAACGGCCAGCGCCGCCGGGAGGACGCGCGGCGTTTCGCCTCCTTCTGCGCAGGGGCGGGCGCGGGCGGCATCTCGGCCCTCGTCCGTGCCATCGACGCGGCCACGCTGGCGGGCTCCACCGGGCAGGAGACTGCCCCCGGCGGGGCGCGGCCTGGCTGCGTCACCATCATGACCATCCACCGCTCCAAGGGCTTGCAGTTCCCGGTGGTGTTCGTGGCCGACACGGCCCGGCAGTTCAACGCCGCCGACACCCGCCAGCCTGTCCTGCTCCACCGTGTCTGCGGCGCGGGCCTCCGTCTCCGTCCCGAGGGCGGCGAGGGGGCCTATAAGACGGCGGCCTATACCGCCCTCTCCACGGTCCATGCCGCCGAGATGCGGAGCGAGCAGATGCGGCTTTTGTATGTGGCCCTCACCCGGGCGCAGGATAAGCTGATCTTGACGGTCACGCTGGGCATTGGCCGGACGTCCAACCCCTTCGCCAAAGCCGCCGCCTTCCTTGCCGCCGGGGCGGGGGAGACCCTGAACGCTCAGGCGGGCAGCTTCGCCGACTGGCTGCGGGCGGCGCTCCTCGTCCACCCAAACGGCGGGCCTCTCCGCCGTCTGGCGGGGAACCTCGAGCTGCCCTTTGCGGACACCGGGAGCGCCATTGCCCTCACAGTGCAGGCCGATGTCCTCCCGCCCGAAGAAGCCCCCGCCGAGGCGGAAGAGCCGCCCCGGCCCGAGGCCGACCCGGCCCTTGTGGAGACGCTGCGGCAGGGCTTCGGCTGGCGGTATCCGGCGGCAGCGCTGGCGGACATCCCGGCCAAGGTCAGCGTGACCAGCCTCGTCCACGCTGCTGAGCAGACCACCCTCGAGCGCCCGGGCTTCCTCTCGAAGGACGGTCTCACCGCCGCCGAGATGGGTACGGCTCTCCATGCCTTCCTCGAGCACGCCGACTTCGGGGCGCTGGCCGCTGTGCGGGACGCAGAGGACGACGCCGTTCTGGATGCCGTCCGCGCCGAGCGGGAGCGTCAGGCGGCGGCGCAGCTCACGCCCCCCGCCATTGCCGGGAAGCTGGATGTCTATAAGATACTCCGCTTTGTGCGCAGCGAGGCGTTCCGCCGCATCTGCGGGGCAGAGGATGTGCTGCGGGAGCTGGCTTTTATCACGTCGCTGCCTGCCGCCGAGGTCATGGCTGCCCAGGGCCGCGCCCTGCCCGACGGCCCTGCCGCCGACGCCGGGGTGCTGGTGCAGGGCATCGCGGACATCGTCCTCATCTACCCCGACCACCTCGAGCTTCTGGACTACAAGACGGACCGCCGCAAGACCCCTGCCGATTTCGTCCGCGCCTACCGTGCTCAGCTGGAGCTCTATGCCAAGGCCATTGAGAAGCGCTTCGCCCCCCGGAGGGTGACTTATAAAGGGATATATTCGCTGGAATTAGGAAAATTGATACAGGTATAATAAGAAGAAAAAACTTTGCGGAATGCCAAGGCCTCCCCTCGATAGGGGAGGTGGCATCGCGTAAGCGATGACGGAGAGGTTGGATCTGGCGGTGGCCTGCGGGCAGGCTGTCCTTCGTCCAACCTCTCAGTCTGCTTCGCAGACAGCTCCCCTAGTAGGGGAGCCTCTGGCGAAGAGGTAAGGTTTTAAGGTACAACGGAAAAGCAAACATAAAATTTCAAATTCCCGCATAAAAATGCTTGACAGCCTCCCCGGGGTGTGGTAAAATATTCGAGTAAAGAAAGCAGCTACGGCCTGTGCCGCGCTCGCCTTGAGGGGTAAGAATCCCCGGGCTATACCCTGAACCGATTCGTCTTGAAGACCGAATCGCGCTCTTGAGTGAATTTTGCGCGGCTGTCCCGAAACTGGGGCGGCCGCGTTTTCTATGCCAAAAAACGCAACACTATGGACTATTGTTTGGAGGTGCATTCATTATCGCTACCGCTGGAAAGTCGAAGGAACTGGAGATCAACGGTCAGATCCGTGACCGTGAGGTTCGCCTGATCGGAGCCGACGGCGAGCAGAAGGGCGTGGTCAGCATTCAGGTGGCCATGCGCGCTGCCGAGGACGCCGGACTTGATCTGGTCAAGATCGCCCCGCAGGCTGTCCCGCCTGTGTGCAAGGTGCTGGATTACGGCAAGTACCGCTTTGAACAGCAGAAGAAGGAGAAGGAAGCCAAGAAGAACCAGAAGGTGGTCGAAGTCAAAGAGACCCGCCTCTCGCTCAACATTGACACCAACGACTTCAACACCAAGCTGAACCAGACGGCCAAGTTCCTGGCCGCTGGCCACAAGGTAAAGGCCTCGATCCGTTTCCGCGGCCGTGAGATGGCGCACAGCGCACTCGGTGCTGACGTGCTGAAGCGCTTTGCTGAGGCTCTGCCTCAGGCAAGCATGGATAAGCCGCCGGTCCTCGAGGGCCGCACGATGTCCATTCTGCTGATCCCGAAACCCAATAAGGACTAAT
>OGHW01002486.1_pt1 | contig 10922 bp, 10 predicted proteins | sample 1571641 | NCBI WGS metagenome assembly OGHW01 (sample SAMEA2582066, study PRJEB24529) | metagenome | biome: Human gut stool | place: China | collected 2011 | reverse complement strand
CCATACGCCGATCATCACGGCTTCCGACTGTGAAAGATCCAGCCGACCGTTTAAAAAGGCTCGTTTGGTAAACTCACCCGGTTCTGCCAGTCGGGCGCCATGACTAAGCGTCAGCTGCAGAATCCGATTGGTAGCCAGCAGTCCGCCATGACAGTTGATTTCGACAACGTCTTCTCTAGTGTAGGTATGAGGTGCCCGCATGATTGAAACCATGACCTCATCAACTTCCGCACCACTGTCGGGATCAACGATATGCCCATAGTTAATGGTATTGGTTGCCACCTTTGCCAGATCCTTGCTGCCATGGTACAGCTTTTTGGCAACGGCAACGGCCTCCTCGCCGCTGATCCGAATAATTGAGATGCCCCCTTCGCCAACTGGGGTCGAGATGGCTGCAATTGTATCAAATTCTGAATTTGCCATTTTCTGCTCCTTTCCGCCGCAATAAAAAAAGTGCCGAGTCCACGCTCTCCCCGCTTTGGGATCAACATGGTCAAAGCACTTTCACTACTCTAACTAACGGTAAATTCAATTAACATCGCTATTTTAGTTTTTCAGCGTTTGGTTGTCAATCAATTAATTCTTTGGTGCTACCACGACGCTGCGATACGGATCACGACCATGTGAATAGGTCTTGACCCGCGGATTGTCTTCCAAGACATGGTGCAGATATTTGCGTTCACGAGCCGGCATTGGGTCCAAAAAGACGGCTTGACCAGTAGCAATTACCTCGGTGACGCAGCGAGCAGCCAGTTTTTCCAATGACTGCTGCCGTTTCTGACGGTAATTCGACGTATCCAGGATCAGCCCCGGATCATCGACGCCATGATAGCTTAAAAAGGCCGTTCCCAACTGTTCCAAGGCATTGATCCGTCGCCCATGAAAGCCGATGACTCGTCCTGAATTGTCGGCCTGCAGATCAACGACCAATTCATGAGTCCGCAGCTTGACGATTTTAGGCTTAGCCGTTACCCCAAGCGCTGCCAGCACGTCTTTCAGATAGCCGCAAAGTGCCTGGGCCGCTTGATTCATCTTCTGCACATTGGCTTGATGACGATGCTCCATTTCCAAGGCATCTGGCTCATTTGAATCATTTGCTGCCGGTTTGACGTTTTGTTTTTTGTCTGTCGGCTTGGCAGTTTTGACCACGACCGTTTTTTTAGCTGGCTGGGACTTAACGGCCGACTTTTTTACGATTGGCTTTTGCGGCTGCACCGGCCGTTTTAATTCAGCCTGAATTTTGGCGTTCCGACGGCCAAATCCAAGAAAGCCATGCCGCGGCTGCTCCAAAACCTGAATGTCTAATTGATCACGATCGGCTTTAAAGGCAGCTGATGCGGCTGCGATTGCTTCATCAATTGTCTGCGCCTCAAAAGTTTCCATAAAGCTCCCCCTCAATCATTATCAAAAAAGAGCGGTCAAGCCGCCCTCGTTGCTCAATTATTTCCGCTTGCTGCGGTAGGCCTTGCGCTTAGCCTTGGCAATCTTGTTGCGGTGGCGACGTTCAGCAGCCTGTTTTTCTTCACGTTCGCGACGAATCTTGAACGGATTTTGGAAGATCAGTACCTGCAGAACCTGGAAAGCGTTGGATACTACCCAGTAAAGCGTAATTGCCGAACTAAAGCCCAGTGCCATGAAAAAGACCATGATCGGCATAAACCAGGTCATTGATTTGGTCATGGCATTTTGTTCCGGCATTGAAGCCATTGACAGCCAGGAACTGATAAACGTAAACAGGGCCGCCAAAATCGGCAGCACGTAGTATGGGTCATTGTGGCCCAGCTGCAGCCATAAGAAGCTCCCACTGCGCAAAACGTGCGTCCGCCAGATGGCTTGATACAATGCCCACATAACTGGCAGCTGAACCAGCAGCGGCAGCATCGAGGCAAACGGGTGCACGCCAGCATCCTTATAAAGCTTTTGTTGCGCTGCCTGCATCTTTTCCAGTGATTCACGATCGCGTCCAGGATACTTCTTTTGAATCTCCTTAAGCTGCGGCGTTAATTCCTGCATCTTGACCGACATCTTGGTCTGGTACACCATCAATGGCAGAATGATAATCCGCACGATAATCGTAAAGATGATGATCCCCATTCCATAGCCGCCAAAATTGTTGGACAGCCAGATTATGAATCGTGAGCAGTTATAGATGATGTAATGATCCCAAAAGCCGGTACTGTGGCTGGTAATTGGTGAATTGGAACAAGCAGCCAAAAAGACTGCCAGACTCATAATCCCCGCCAGGCTTAGGATTTTCTTGTGTCCTTTTCTCAAAGTGCGATCCTCTCTTAATCTTCTTTTAACAGATGGGCCAATTTCAGTGCATGAACCAGATTCTTTTTAACTTCTGCCATTTCCAAGCCATCAGCAGCTGGCCGCGCAATAATCAAGAAGTCAACGTCAGGCTTGATTGCCGGCTTAACCTCCAGCAGCGTTTGGCGGATCCGCCGCTTCAGCCAATTGCGGTGTACGGCATTACCGATTTTCTTGCCGACTGAGATGCCGACCCGAAAATGCTTCTGACCTGGTTTTTGCATTTGATAGATGATAAATTTTCGATTGGCTACGGAATCATGAGTTTCAAAGACCCGCTGAAATTCACTTTCCTTTTTTACTCGGTATGACTTTCGCATGTTCGCTCCAACCTTTAAAAATACAAAAAGGACTGAGGCACAACCGCACATAATGCAGTGGATGAATGCCCCGGCCCCTTTTAGAAAAAAAGCCACTAATTAAATAGTGGCCGATTTTATGCAGATAATACTTTGCGGCCCTTTTGACGACGACGAGCCAATACCTTACGGCCGTTGCTCGTGCTCATACGCTTGCGGAAGCCGTGAACGCGTGCGCGGTGACGCTTCTTTGGTTGAAATGTGCGCTTCATTGAGTGCACCTCCTCGCTTGTATTTATTATTTTATTTACAGTCCAAAAAGACAATCTCTTCAAACATACTTTTGAAGTATAACACATCCTACGCCAAGAATAAATGATTATCTTGCGTTATTTTAGCGTTTTTTACTGCACAGAAGCGGCCAGTTATCCCCAGTTTTTTCCACAAGTACCAAAACAAAACTGGGGACTTTTATATTTATCCACAGAGTTATCCAAAGCAAAAAGAGTTCCCCACAGGTTGTGGAAAAAGTTATCAACATATCTGTGGATAATTATGAAAACATGACTAGTACGCTTTTAATTCGCTAAAGTTATCCACAGATCACCAGTGATTAACTTGATTTTGTCTTTTCTTTTTCCACAAATCCACAGCCTTGTGGAAAACTTATCAACATGTCTGTGGATTTTGTTAATAGTTTTTACACAGCCTTGTGGAAAACTACCAGACAATGCTAAAATATTCTTTGGATTTTTAATTAGCATGAGGAGGAATTTACTTGATTGAGCTAAACTCGCTCTGGGAATCGGTTCAAAAAGAGTTTCGCAAGACCACTGGCAGCGTAACCTATAACAACCTGATTGCACCAGCCAAAGCAATTTCTCTCGAAAACAATCAGCTGACCATTGAGCTGCCAACCAAATCTCACCGGGACTTTTGGCAAAACGAGATGACCGCTAAGCTCAAGGACCTGCTGTTCAACGAAACCCTGGTTCATATTGAGCCACGCTACACGCTTGAGAGAGAGCTCATGACTCCATCTTCGCCAGCCGGTGGAATCATGACCAAACAGACACCCTTAAATCCAGAATATACATTTGAAGCTTTCGTTGAAGGCCGCAGCAATCAGATGGCCTATGCTTCTGCCTATGCTGCCTCTGAACAGCCTGGCGGACTTTATAATCCACTCTTGATCTATGGTGGCGTCGGCCTTGGCAAGACGCATTTGATGCAGGCCATTGCCAACAACATGCTGCGGCATAATCCCAACGCCAAGATCAAATACGTTACCAGCGAAACCTTCACCAATGACTACATCAATTCGATCAAAAACAACAACCAAGAGCAATTCCGGCGCGAGTATCGTGACCTGGACGCTTTGTTGGTCGATGATGTCCAGTTCTTTTCCAATAAGGAAGGCACCCAGCTGGAATTTTTCAATACTTTCAATTCGCTGCATGACAACAACAAGCAGATCGTCTTGACCGCTGACCGGAATCCCAAGCAGATCCCTGATTTGACTGATCGGCTGGTCTCACGCTTTGTCTGGGGAGTTCCAGTCGAGATTACCTCGCCAGATCTAGAAACACGGACCGCCATTTTGCGCAGCAAGGCCGAAGAAGAGCAGATCAACGTTCCCAATGACGTTTTAAGCTTTATTGCCAGCAAGGTCGACACCAACGTCCGCGAGTTGGAAAGCGCGCTGCTGAGAGTTCGCGTAGCCGCCCAGCTTCATCACGCGCCCATCACGATTGAACTGGCCAATGAAACGCTCAAGGGCATGGAAGCTGCCGATGAGGCGGTAATCTCGATTGACTTGATTCAAAAAAAGGTTGCGGCTTATTATAATATCCGTCAGTCTGATATCGTGGGGAAAAAACGCGTCAAGCAGATCGTCTTTCCGCGCCAGATTGCCATGTATCTTGCCCGAGAACTGACCGAAAGCTCACTGCCTAAGATTGGCAAAGAATTTGGCGGCAAGGATCATACCACGGTTCTCCATGCCATCGATAAGATTGAAAAACAGCTGGCCGAGGATGATAATTTACAAGACGACATCCGCAACCTTAGAATGGAGCTGCAGCCTTGATTGTGGAAAACTAAAAAGTTATCCCCAAGATATCCACAGCTTTTCCACAGTTATGAAAACTTATAGCTGTTGGGTTCAAGCCATTTTTCCACATTATCCACAGGTCCTATTACTACTACTAAACTTATATAATATATATATAAAGCAACAAGGAGAGATTCATTTATGAAATTCACCATTAATCGCCCAGCATTCATTAATCAGCTTAACAACGTCTTAAGAGCCATCTCATCTAAAACTACGATTCCGATTCTGACTGGTCTGAAAATGGTTGTAACTGATCATAGCGTCGTCTTGACTGGCAGTGATGCTGACATTACGATCGAATCAACTCTGGATGCCAGTGACAGCAGCTATGGCCTGTCAATTGAAGAACCGGGGGCAATCGTTTTGCCGGCTCGTTTCTTTAATGAAGTGATCAAAAAGCTGCCAGACAAGCAGGCAACGATTGAGGTCTTTAATGGTCTGCAGGTGCGGATTACCTCAGGGACGGCTGAATTTACGATCAACGGTCAGGATGCCAACAATTATCCACACCTGCCAGAAGTCGAAAGTGAAAATACGGTTGAACTGGCTTCTGACATGCTGCGTGAAGTTATTGACCAGACACGGATTGCCGTTTCTAAACAAGAAAGTCGGCCAATTTTGACAGGTGTTCACTTTGTTTTATCAGATAATAAAGAGCTAAAAACAGTAGCAACAGACTCTCACCGTATGAGTCAAAAAGTGATTACACTGGAGAAAAATGGAGACAACTTTGATGTTGTCATCCCAAGTCGCTCTCTTCGTGAATTCACCTCTGTCTTTTCTGATGATATTGAAACAGTTGAGGTTTTCTTTGCTAACAATCAAATTCTCTTTAGAAGTGAACACATTAGTTTTTATACCCGTTTGCTAGAAGGAAATTATCCTGATACAGACCGTCTCATTCCAACAGAATTCAATACAGAGGCAACCTTCAATGTGGCTAACCTTCGATTTGCAATGGAGCGTGCTCGTCTTCTTTCAAATGCGACTCAAAACGGTACGGTTAAATTAGAGTTCAAAAATGGAGTGGTTTCTTCCCACGTTCATTCACCAGAAGTTGGGCGAGTAAATGAAGAGATCGATACGAGCGCCGTTTCAGGAGAGGATTTGTCTATTAGCTTTAATCCAACTTATTTGATCGAAGCGCTCAAAGCTATTGATAGTGAACAAGTTGTTATTCGTTTTATTTCTTCTGTTAGACCGTTTACATTGGTTCCAGAAGGAAATGAACAAGGGTTCATTCAATTGATTACGCCAGTTCGCACAAATTAACAAAGGTGAATCATGTATACGTTAGGTGATTTTGTAGAAATGAAAAAGCCCCACGCTTGTGTGATTAAAGAAACAGGTAAGAAGGCAAATCGTTGGGAAATTACGCGACTTGGTGCAGACATAAAAATCAAGTGTAGCAATTGTGACCATGTGGTCATGATGAGTCGCCATGATTTTGAACAGAAAATGAAGAAAGTACTATAAAAGGTTCAGTCACTTATGTGACCGAACCTTTTCGATTATTTTAATTCTTCAAATTTTCCATTTTTAACTTCTTTGAAACCACCCTGTTTCATCATATCAAAAGTTGATTTAAAGCTGATATAGTCGACTTTTTTATCTTTTTGTGTCATTACTAATTTCTTTTCAATTAGCTGATCTAAGTCTGCCTTTTCATAATTTAGTGTTGTTTTTTCAACCATATAATCATCTTTGTATTCAGCAGAATGTGTGAATCCTTTGACATCCTTGTATTCTTCATCATATTTATCGATCATTTCCTTTAATTGATCTTTCGTAACTCCCGCCTCTTTGTAATAAATAGTAGTGGTGGTTTGGTTACTGATCGCTTTATCACCTTTATGTTCTAGTGTAATACGAACATCCGTTTTCTTTTCTTGGTTGATTGCCTGAAGATAGGATTTTTGAACAGATTGTTGTCCACAAGCTCCAAGAAGAAAGAGAGTAAAGATAGCGATTAAAGAAAGAAAAATAGATTTCCATGTTTGTTTTTTCATCTGAAAAACTCCTTTGTTCATTGTTAAATAGAGTATACCATATTTATATTTTTAGAACGTTACAGTTTGATGAAAAAATCTAGTTTCAAAGGTCATGAAATATTTCATTTTTCATCACTTGTCTTTTGAATTATGTTATAATGAAAGAGATTGAAATTTGAACGGAGAAAAAGAAAAATGGCATTAACAGCAGGTATCGTTGGCTTACCAAACGTTGGTAAATCAACCCTATTTAACGCAATTACAAAAGCAGGAGCAGAGGCCGCAAACTATCCCTTTGCGACCATTGATCCAAACGTCGGGATGGTAGAAGTTCCAGATGAACGCCTCCAAAAATTGACGGAAATGATTACTCCTAAGAAGACAGTTCCGACTACTTTTGAATTTACAGATATTGCTGGGATTGTGAAAGGGGCTTCTAAAGGGGAAGGACTTGGTAATAAATTCTTGGCCAACATCCGTGAAGTAGATGCCATTGTCCATGTAGTGCGTGCTTTTGATGATGAAAATGTCATGCGGGAGCAAGGTCGTGAAGATGCCTTTGTTGATCCACTAGCAGATATTGATACCATCAATTTAGAATTAATTTTAGCCGACTTAGAGTCTGTCAATAAACGCTATGCGCGTGTAGAAAAAATTGCTCGTACACAAAAAGATAAGGATTCTGTTGCGGAATTTAATGTTCTACAAAAAATCAAACTAGTTCTTGAAGATGGTAAATCAGCTCGGACCATTGAATTCACGGAGGAAGAACAAAAAGTGGTGAAAGGACTTTTCCTTTTGACTACCAAACCAGTTCTTTATGTAGCAAATGTGGATGAAGATGTTGTTGCAGATCCAGACTCTATTGACTATGTGAAGCAAATTCGTGACTTTGCGGCAACAGAGAATGCGGAAGTCGTGGTGATTTCTGCGCGTGCTGAGGAAGAAATTTCTGAGCTAGATGATGCAGATAAACAAGAATTTTTAGAGGCGATTGGCCTAACAGAGTCTGGAGTTGATAAACTCACGCGTGCAGCTTACCACTTGTTGGGACTTGGCACTTATTTCACAGCTGGTGAAAAAGAAGTGCGTGCTTGGACCTTCAAACGTGGCATGAAAGCTCCTCAAGCTGCTGGAATCATCCACTCTGATTTTGAAAAAGGATTTATTCGTGCCGTGACCATGTCCTATGATGATTTAGTTAAATACGGTTCTGAAAAGGCTGTAAAAGAAGCAGGACGCTTGCGCGAAGAAGGAAAAGAATATGTTGTCCAAGATGGGGACATCATGGAATTCCGTTTTAATGTATAAGAGAGTTAAAAAGATGTAAAGGTTGGAAAAAATATTTCCAACCCTTTTAGTGTTTTGAAAGGAAAGAGATGACGAAATTAATTGTTGGATTGGGAAATCCAGGTGATAAGTATTTTGAAACCAAACACAATGTAGGCTTTATGTTAGTTGATCAAATGGCAAAGTCTTTAAATCTTACTTTCTCCCATGATAAGATTTTTCAAGCTGATATCGCCTCAACATTTTTGAATGGAGAAAAGGTCTATTTTGTAAAGCCGACCACTTTCATGAATGAGAGTGGAAAAGCAGTCCATGCCCTTCTGACTTATTATGGTCTGGATATTGAAGATCTTTTGGTTATTTACGATGATTTAGATATGGAAGTTGGCAAGATTCGTCTTCGAGCTAAAGGATCAGCTGGAGGTCATAACGGAATCAAATCGATTATCAATCATATTGGAACTCAGACTTTTTATCGAATTAAGATTGGAATTGGAAGACCTAAGCAGGGCATGTCAGTTGTTCATCATGTCTTAGGAAAATTTGATAAAGACGATTACATCACTATTCTACAAACAATTGATCGAGTAGAGGAAGCGGTTAACGATTACTTGGTAGAAGAAAATTTTGAAAGAAGCATGCAGAAATACAACGGGTAAGTAGATGAATGTAATTGATTTAGTGAGTCAAAACTCCAACCTTCTATCCTGGCAACAAGGTTTGCAGAAAACTAATAGGGAATTGATCTTAGGATTGTCTGCGACCACAAAGGCTATTGTAATGGCTTCAGCCTTTGATTCTATTGAAAAAGCAGTCCTCATCACTTCCAGTTATAACGAAGCAGAACGATTGGCCAGTGATTTTATTGCCTTACTTGGAGAAGAGAAAGTCCATACATTTTTGGGAGATGATAACCCTTTAGCAGAATTTGTTTTTGCTTCACAAGAAAGGCAATTTGCACGATTAGAGGCTTTGAACTTTGTATGTCAAGAAGATCGTCAAGGCATCCTTGTGACCAATGTGAGTGGTATAAAACTACTATTACCTTCTCCTAAAGTTTTTGCATCTAGTATTTTTCAATTGAAGGTTGGTCAAGAAATAGACTTAACTACTCTGAGTGAAACATTACAAAAGATTGGCTATCAAAAGGTGAGCCAAGTTTTGCAACAGGGAGAGTTTAGTCTACGAGGAGATATTTTAGATATCTTTGAGATCGACCAACTCCAACCCTATCGGATTGAATTTTTCGGAGATGAGATTGATGGAATCCGAATCTTTGACCCAGAAAGTCAGCGTTCTGTTGAAAATGTTGAAGAAGTTCAACTGAAGGCAGTGAGTGATCTATTGTTGCAAGAGGAAGATTTTATCCGTGGTCAGCAGCAAATAGAACAATTGCAAGAACAGAGTGCAAATGAAGAATTTAAATCTTATCTAGCCGAAATTCTGGGAGATATTTCTCAAAGGAAACTCCATCCGGATCTTAGAAAATTTATTAGTTTCTTTTACAAGAAACAATATACCCTATTTGATTATCTCCCTAAACACACTCCAGTCTTTCTGGATGATTATCAAAAAATAGCAGATCAAATAGCGAGATTTGAACTAGATACAGCTAATCTCTTGACGGAAGATTTACATAAAAATAGAGCTTCTTCTCGCCAAGTGTATTTTGCAGACACCAGTACAACATTACGAAAATATACGCCTGCAACTTATTTTTCAAACTTTCAAAAAGGATTGGGAAATCTGAAATTTGATCATTTGTATCAATTCAATCAATATCCCATGCAGGAGTTTTTTGGACAATTTGATTTACTAAAAGAGGAAATTGAACGGTATCGAAAATCAAACTATACTGTTATTGTCCAAGCAACTTCTCATCACAATCTTCAACAGCTCCATAAAAATTTAGAAGAGTATGGGATTCGATTAGATTATATTGATGGGGATACGATCATTCCTCAAGCTAGTCAATTAGTCGTTGGAGGACTAGCTCACGGTTTCCAATTTGTTGATGAAAAAATTGTCTACATTACAGAATCAGAGATTTATCAGAAAAAGATCAAACGAAAGATTCGCAGGCAAAATATTTCCAATGCAGAACGCCTAAAAAATTATAATGAACTGGAAAAAGGGGACTATGTTGTTCACCAAGTTCATGGTATTGGTCAATATTTGGGAATTGAAACGATTGAAATTTCGGGTGTCCATCGTGATTATGTTTCAATTCAATATCAAAATGGAGATCGCATCTCGATTCCTGTCGATCAGATTCAGATGTTGTCCAAATACGTTGCAAGTGATGGAAAAGCGCCAAAAATTAACAAGTTAAATGATGGGCGTTTCCAAAAAACGAAGCAAAAGGTTCAGACCCAGGTGGAGGACATTGCAGATGATTTGATAAAACTTTATGCGGAGCGTAGTCAATTAGAAGGATTTGCCTATTCCAAAGATGATGAAAATCAAGAGGCTTTTGAACAAGATTTTCCATATATTGAAACAGATGATCAATTACGTTCCATTGAAGAAATCAAAAAAGATATGGAATCGAATCGTCCGATGGACCGATTGCTGGTTGGAGACGTCGGTTTTGGGAAAACAGAGGTCGCTATGCGAGCAGCCTTTAAGGCAGTAAATGATCATAAACAAGTAGCAGTGCTGGTTCCTACCACGGTTCTTGCCCAACAACATTATGCCAATTTTAAGGAGCGTTTTGAATCTTTTGCAGTAGAAGTTGCTGTTTTAAGTCGTTTCCAGAGTAAGGCAGAGCAGAAAGAAACGCTTGAAAAGTTGAAAAAAGGACGAGTGGATATTATTATTGGAACTCACCGGCTCTTGTCCAAAGATGTTGTTTTTTCAGACTTAGGCTTAATCGTGATCGATGAAGAACAACGTTTTGGCGTGAAGCACAAA
>OGHW01002483.1_pt1 | contig 10940 bp, 8 predicted proteins | sample 1571641 | NCBI WGS metagenome assembly OGHW01 (sample SAMEA2582066, study PRJEB24529) | metagenome | biome: Human gut stool | place: China | collected 2011 | reverse complement strand
CATATCCCCATTATGAAAAAGACCACCGTATGCGGAAGCAGTTTGCCTGCCAAAGCAATGTAAATGGAATTGTTACTCATTCGCAACCATTCACGGGCAGTGCGGTCTTTGATTTCTACACCGATAGAATAAACGGTAACCATGAAGATGAGCAACATGAGTACTCCCGGTATCAGTGTATTGCACAGGTATACCGAATAGTTCAGCCACGGATTGTTCAGTGGATGTGTGTCAATCACGATCGGTTGCAGGAAGCCCATTGCCTGATCTTCCGTAGCCCCTTTGGCGTACAGTACGCTCCTTGCCGCAGAGCCGGCAGTGAGTTCTCCCATCATTTTCATGTCTCTGAATAGTAAAGAACCTGCAATCAGATAGGAGTAATTGGTGTAGAAAGAGATTTTGGGCTGCCGTTGGCTTTGTGCCTCTGCCGACAAGCCTTTCGGGATATAGAAGAAACCGTAGATCTTGCCTTCCTGCACAGCGATACGCGCGTCCGTCACATTGCTGTAATGAGCTACGACACCTGTTTGCGAGAAAGCATCCAGATTGCGGACAATGTTGCGTGAAGTAGACGAGTCATCCATGTCTACCACGCCGGCCGGAAGATTCTGCGGAAGGCCCGAATCCATCAGGGTTGTGAAAAATAGGTAGCAGAATAATGGAGCGATGACCATGCAAAAGAGATAGAGCGGGCGTGATACTAACCGCCTGCACTCCCTCTGCATGACCTGCCATAAGGCTACATATTTCTTCTTTCTCTCTTTCATGATTATTTGTTAATGATGACGGACATACCCGGACGGAGGTTCTCCACTTTTTCCATCGGAGAAGCTTTGACTTCAAATGTCTTCAGGTCGAACTGACCGGTAGTCTTGGTTGCCTTCCAGGCAGCGTAAGTACCTAAGTCTTTCAGATAGTATACTTTGAGTTTGACTGTTTTATTATCCAGTGCGGGAACAACGGCTTCAAATTCTGCTCCCATAGTCAGGTTTTTGAGCAAGTCTTCGCGTACGTTGAAAGTCACCCACATATCATTGAGTTCGGCTATGTTCATGATAGGGGCACCTGTACCTACCAATTCGCCTACTTTCGGGAAAATCTCGGAAACTTCTCCGGCAGCCGGAGCAATCAGATAGGTTTCCTTAATGTAAGATTCTACTTCGGCAACAGCTCCTTTTGCACGGTTCACCAACGCTTCGGCAGCCATCTTGTCTTCACGTTCCGCACCGTTCTTTGCCATTGTATATTGTGCTTTGGCAGCTTTCTCGGTAGCGATGGCAGCGTCGCGTTGTGCGGTAACCTCGTCCAGCTTTTGTGCGGGCATCACTCCTTGTTCATACAGGTTCTTGACTCTCTTGTATGATTTCTCGGCAATTGTAACACCTGCCTGAGCTTTCTGCCACATTTCATAGGCTGCCTGAATCTGTTCTTCGCGTGCACCTTTGATTGCTTTTTCGTTTTGTGCCTGAGCGGCAGCTTCGGCGGCACGTGCCTGCTCCATTTTAGCCACTACATCGGGGGCTTCCAGAATAGCCAGTGTATCTCCGGCATTTACGCTTTGTCCTTCTTTCACGCGAAATTCCAGTATACGTCCCGGAACTTTGCTTGAAACGCGGTATTCGGTAACTTCAGCCTGCCCCTGAATAATCTCAGGACCTTTGCGGAGCATGAAAAAGCCAACGACTGCAACGACTGCAATAACTCCCAGTAAAGTAAGAAATGCAAGCAGCATATTGCTGTTTTGTGATTTTATAGGTGCCATATTATTGATGAATTATAAATTACGAATAATAAATTGATTGAATACCTCAGTCTTTAATTGTCAATTGTCAACTGTCAATTGTCCATTATTTCAGCGTTCCCAAAGACTTCTTCAGATAAATCTCCGTCAGCTTCACGTCGATTTGTGCGTCAATCTTTTCCGATTGGGCGGACAGCCATGCCGTTTGTGCTTCCAGGACATTGCTGGTGGCAATGACTCCTTCTTTGAAGCCTAAGGTGGCATAACGGAGATTTTCGTCAGCCTTTTCCATATTCTTGGTTGCCATTATCAGTTTTTTGCTGGCTTCCTTTACTTTAAAAGCGGATTGGTTGACTTGCAATTCGATCTTTTCTCTCGCATCCTGAAGCTGATATTGTGCGATTCGTGCTTCTGCCTTGGCGGCTTTGGTCTTGTAAATGCCTTCCCCCCAATGCCAGATAGGTATCTGTACCATAACGCCCACATTCCACATTCCTTTGAATTTATTCTCAAAGCTGTTGAATACGGAAGGATTAGTCACCATATAATTTCCCATCAACGCAATGGACGGAAGATGTTCGGCGCGGGTAACATTTATTTTCTGTTTATAAATCTGAGTAGCCAGTTCAAGGCTGCGTATCTCCGGACGGTTGGCGTAAGCGGTGGACATGTCGAAGTGAGTCTCCGGTGTGAGCAGTGGAATGTCCTCTATATTTTCGTCTGCCAACGTGATAGGAGAGCTGAGATCAATGCCACATAGTTGACACAACAACATTCGGGCCAGACTTAATCCGTCTTCTACTTTAGTCAGTGTCATCTCCGCTTCGTTGACTTTCACACGTACGGACAAACCGTCGGCTTTAGTGGCAACTCCTTCGGCAATCATCTTTTCCACATCGCTGTCCAGCTGCTGCAAAAGTTTGAGATAGCCTTCGGCCAGTTTCTTCTTGTTCACTAAGGATATGACTTGCCAGTAAGCCTGGTCAGTGCTCATGATAACCTCCTGCATGCCTCCTTGATGTTGCTGTTGCGCTAACTCTTCGGCATACTTTGTGATTTTATTATATGCACGGATTTTGCCGCCCATGTATAATGGCTGTGTCAGCGTGATGGCACCTGCATATACATTTCTTGTATCTGTGCGGAGCGCATCCACCAGTGAGTTTCCTGCCTGGTCGAGGGCGGGCAAGGCAGCTCCTAACTTTTCACTTAAAGAAGCGATAAGCGGTCTCAACTCCGGGTGTGCGGTAGCAATCTCTGTAGCCGTCTGTTGTATCGGACCGGCCAGATTGGTTCCTAATCCCGAAAGCGCCGCTTTCTGGTCATTGTTCAATAATGAAAATTCTTTTTGATTTCTCATGTAAGTTCCCGTAGCCGAGAAACTGGGCAGGTAGTTGGTAAACGCAGCTTTGTGCTGATAATGAGCGGCATTTATTTTTTCATTGCTTATCAACAGATCTTTGTTGTTGGCAAGAGCTAATGCGCGGCAACTATCTAGGCTTAGGAAGCTTTGCGCTTTTACTATAAAAGTCAGGCTCAACAGAATTGTCAGAAGAAATAGTTTTTTCATCGCATCTTACATATTAATAAGGTGATACTTCTTTTTTAAATAACCACGTTATCATATAAATTGTTTATTGAAATAGTTCGTTTTTTGTACTTGTTGGCTTAAACAATAATTGCATAAACAACGATGCAAATGTATGTGCTTTCTGTGAAAACGCAAAATGAATTAGCTTTTTTTAAATGCTTCTCTTTGGAAAATATGCTATACTTGCATTTTGAAACATGATAAACATACTATAATGTTATTAAATCTGACAGAAGAACAAATCACTCAACTCGCTCCGGACGCTGCGTCTGTCAAAGCAGGAAAAGGGCTGGCGAACCGGACTAAGTGGGTACTTCTGGAGCATAGTGACCGCGCCATCTGGGGACACTGCCAAGGAAGTGGAAAAACGCCTTATCAAACAGTAGTTGATACAAAGAATATTGCATTCAAATGTTCTTGTCCCAGCCGTAAGTTTCCGTGTAAACATGGGTTGGGGCTTTTATTTATGTATGCTTCCCATGCTGATCTTTTCAAGGAAGCGGAGGAACCGGACTGGGTAACGGCATGGCTCTCCAAACGTGAAGAGAAGGCGGAGAAGAAAGAGCAGAAAGAGAAATCGGAAACTCCGGTGGATGAAGCGGCACAGGCCAAGAGGCAGGCCGTGCGCCATCAGAAGGTACTGGCCGGAATGGATGATCTTCAGATCTGGATGAAAGACTTGCTCCGCAACGGGCTGCTGAATATCCCGGAAAGAGCATATACACTATTTGAACCCATATCCCGCAGGATGATTGATGCGCAGGCCGGCGGATTGGCGGGCAGGTTACGATCGCTACAGGAAATCAATTACTATACAGACAGTTGGAAATATGAGCTTACCGACAAATTGAGTAAACTGTATCTTCTGACAGAAAGTTATAAGAATCTGGATTCTCTTTCTGCTGAGTGGCAAACGGAAATCCGTACTCAGGTAGGATATCCGCAGGCGAAGGAAGAAGTGATGTCCGGTGTACCGGTGGCAGATCAATGGATCGTTTTGCATACCAGAAGCCGGAAGATAAATGAGCTGCGGACAGAAACTTTCTGGTTGTACGGGAAGTCCAGTCACCGTATGGCCCTCTATTTAAACTTTCTGGCTCCCGGAGCGTTGCCGGAATTTAATCTGGTTCCCGGTGGTGTCTATGAAGGAGAGTTGTATTTTTATCAGGGCGTTGCTGCCTTGCGTGCCCTGCCCCAAAACATGAAATGGCTGGATAGTACCTTCCTGCCTTCATTGTGTGCCGATATACCGGTTGCCATGCAATCTTACAGAGCAGTTATACAGACTCATCCGTTTGCGGAGGAAGTTCCTCTCTTGGTGGACAATGTCAGACTGGTAACAAGCGGAAATACGCACTATCTACAGGATGCCGGAGGCGTGGCTGTTCCGGTGCATATTGAAGAGACTGCACGTGTTGATATACTGGCTATAACAGGCGGAAAACCCTTCTCGGCTTTTTTGCTGGCAGACGCCGTTTCCTGTGAATTGAAAACAATCTGGTATCAATCTGAATTTTATTTTTGGAAAGATGAACTTAACTGATCATATCATCAATGTGGCATTGCTTGGCACTGCCACCCGTGAACTGATAACGACTGATTTTCCGGAAGAGTTGCAAGAAACTCTCCGTGACATTCAGGCGAAAGCAGAGGATGCGGAAGCTCTCTTCTATCAGCAGTCCGCTTTGGGCTTTGCCTTTGCACGTGCCGGAGTGGAAGCGCAATCCATTGCAGGAGTTACAAATGTGACAGAAGCTCCGGAAGAAGACAAACCTTACTTCCTCCGTGAAGTGGGAGAGTTGCTTACTTCCCTGTATCTCAATAAAAATCAGTATCTTTTGCTGTATGCTTACCGGAGAGCTGCCGACAAAGGAAAATTGATCCCTCCTGCCTATCTGCAAACTTTATTGCGAAGAGCTTTTGACCGGAATAATCCCTACAGGTATGAGGAACAGCACTGGCTGTCTCTGCTAGCAGGGCAAAGAGGACGTTGGCTTCTTCCGCAAATGGGATTTCCTGTATGGGGAGAATCCGGCAACGAAACTTGGGAAACTGCCTCTCACGAAGAACGGAAACGAATGTTGACTAACCTGCGGAAAAATAGTCCGGAGCAGGGGCTTGCCTTATTGCAGACCGAACTGAAGAATGAGTCGGCCGCCCATCGGGATGAACTGATTCAGTGTTTGCGGTGGGGGTTGAGTAAATCAGACGAAGCATTCCTGCAAGAGATCGTGGCGACTGACCGGAGCAGTAATGTCAAAGAAACGGCCCGGCGATTATTGTGTAGCCTGCCGGACTCCGAACTGGTGAAAATATACGAAGAATTATTGCGGGGGAAATTACATTTCAATTTCCTTTTGGGATGGTCGTATGATAAGATTGAATTTACCCCTGAAATGAAGAAACTGGGACTTGAAGAGGTGAGTTCCAATAAAAACGAGAAGGATGATCGTTTCTTGTTACGCCAGTTGGCGGAACGTGTTCCATTAAGTTTCTGGAGTGAGTTTTATGACTGTCCGCCGGAGAAGGCTGCCAGCAAACTGGCGAAGAACCCTCCTTTTCAGAGACTGTTCGACCTGTCGAAACCGATCCTGAATTTCAGCGACTCCGGTTGGGCATATCATACCTTGAAGGAGAATGCGGATGAAAAAATGGCGGACGCGTTGATGGGGTTATTGCCTTCCTCCCAACGGGAGGAAATAGCTTTTCAGTCAGAGAGAGGCGGCTATATTCCGGATAGCTGGTTCAACGAAGACGGCACTGGATGGGGAATGAAATTCTCCACCCGTGTATTCCAGCGGATGCTTCGGAATAATTACTATCTCCCTAAGGAGACAGCCGAACGACTGGCATTATACTTCCCGTCCGAGATGAGAAAACCCATCGAACAGACAGCGCTTTCAATGGCCGCACAAGAGAATAATACCTCCACCCGTTTTTCCCGGTTGATGATGGAATACATGGATTTGAAGCAGAGAATAGATACCTTATTAAATAATGACTAATAAAAACAGAAAGAAGATATGAGCACTTTATTAAGACAACATGCTGAACAGCAATTTGCAGAAGAACTTCACGAGTTGAAACAGAATGAAACAAATCCCGTTCCGGAGAATTGGGAGATGTCTCCGCAGTCAGTGGTTACCTACCTGATGGGCGGTAAATTGAAAAACGGATTTGAAGTTTCTCCTAAATATATAGGTAACCGTCGTCTGATGGAAATAGCTGTGGCAACCCTTGTCACCGACCGTGCGCTACTGCTTTACGGACTGCCTGGAACTGCGAAAAGCTGGGTGAGCGAGCATATTGCCGCTGCTATTTCCGGTGATTCCACTTTGATAGTGCAGGGGACGGCTGGCACCGGTGAAGAAGCGATCCGTTATGGGTGGAACTATGCCCGTTTGCTGGCGGAAGGTCCGAGTGTGGGAGCATTGGTGCAAACTCCGGTTATGAAAGCTATGCAGGAAGGTAAGATAGGCCGTATTGAGGAGCTGACACGCATCGGTTCCGATGTGCAGGATACACTGATCACCATTCTTTCTGAAAAGACATTGCCCATCCCGGAGCTGAATACAGAAGTACAGGCAATCCGCGGTTTCAATATCATCGCTACTGCTAATAATCGGGATAAGGGAGTCAATGATCTGTCAAGCGCCTTGAAACGCCGTTTCAATACGGTCATTCTTCCCTTGCCGGATTCTATTGATGAAGAAATAGATATTGTGCGCCGACGGGTAGAGAGCTTTGAGAAAGTAATGCAGCTCCCGGCTGAAAAGCCTGCTCTGGAGGAGATTCGCCGTGTCGTTACTATCTTCCGTGAACTTCGTCAGGGCGCCACTGCCGACGGTAAGACGAAACTGAAGACTCCGAGCGGAACGCTTAGCACAGCGGAGGCTATTTCGGTGGTAAACAATGGACTGGCGATGGCAGGTTATTTCGGTGACGGAGAAATTCATGCCGAAGATCTCGTATCCGGTATTTTGGGTGCAGTGGTCAAAGACCCTGTACAGGATAAAGTCGTTTGGCAGGAATATATGGAAACGGTCGTGAAGAATCGGGACGGCTGGAAAGATATTTACCGTGCTTCAAGGGATATGATTTAAAAAGAAAGGAAGAAATGGCTATTCATTTACTAGGCATCAGGCATCACGGTCCCGGCTCGTGCCGCAATGTGCTGAACTACTTGCAGGAACTGCAACCGGATCTGATTCTGGTAGAAGGTCCGGCAGAAGCCGAAGCGCTGCTGGCCTGTGTGGAAAATCCGCAGATGACGCCTCCGGTAGCTTTGCTGGCATACCAGCCGGACGAGCCTCAGAATGCAGTGTTCTACCCTTTTGCGGAGTTCTCGCCCGAGTGGCAGGCGATGCGTTATGCCGTACAGAACCGGATACCTTTCCGCTTTTTCGACTTACCTCTGATCTATTCGCTGGCTCTTCGGGCACAAAAGACCTCTGAACAGGAGACGGAAACGACCGCTGAAGTCGCAGAAGCCGGCGACCCGTTCGACTGGCTGGCTCATGCCGCAGGATTTACTGATGGTGAATCCTGGTGGGAAACTATGATTGAACACCGGCAAGAACCTGCCGATATTTTTCAGGCGGTACAAGAGGCTGTGACTGCTCTTCGGGAAGAACTTCCGGGGCACACCTCTCCGCGTGACCTGATACGTGAAGCGTGGATGCGTAAAATGATACGTGCGGCACAGAAGGAGAATTTCGAACGCATTGTCGTCGTCTGTGGTGCATGGCATGTACCCGCACTGGACGATATGCCCAAAGTAAAGGACGATAATGAACTACTGAAGGGACTTCCCAAAGTAAAGGTAGAATGTACATGGATTCCGTGGACGTATGACCGGCTTGCTTTCCGCAGCGGGTACGGTGCGGGAATCGAATCTCCGGGCTGGTATCATTATCTCTGGCATCATCCGGAGGATGATGGCACGCTTTGGGTGAGCCGGATCGCCTCTCTGTTGCGGCAGAAGAATATGGATATCTCGGTAGCCCATGTTATTGAAACCGTCCGTCTGGCACAGGTGACGGCTGCTTTGAGAGATCTGCCTTATCCTTCTCTGAATGAATATAACGAAGCTGTCACTACGGTGATGGGCTTCGGAGATGATATTTTGTTGCAGATTATCAAAGAAGAACTGATCATCAGCAACCGCTTGGGAAGTGTACCTGATGACGTTCCCAAAGTACCTCTGCTGGTAGACGTGGAGAAAATACAGAAACGTCTGCGTGTTCCGTTCACCGCCGAGATCAAAGAACTGATATTAGCCCCCCGCAAGCCGAATGATCTGGAGCGAAGTATCTTCTTCCATCGCCTGCAACTGCTGGGCATCGACTGGACTATCCTCGGACGGATAGACGGGAAAGGTACTTTCAAGGAAAAATGGACCTTGTATCACAAACCGGAACAAATCATCCAAATCATTGAACGGGCTATCTGGGGAAACACGGTGATGGAAGCTACGCAGAAATATCTGTTGAAACAGATGGCGGAGATTCAGCATATCCCGGAACTGACAGCTTTGTTGAGTACGGTCCTCCCCGCCAATCTTCCGGCGCTGGTAGAAGCGATGACCGTACAGCTGGACCGTCTTTCGGCTGCTTCTACCGATATTCTGGAAATGATGGAGGCGGTCCCCGATCTGGTGAATATCGTCCGTTACGGAAACGTGCGTGATCTTGATTTCTCGAAGGTCGGTGATATGCTCGAAGCCATGATTGCCCGTATTCTTGCGGGTGGTGTATTGGTGTGTATCAATATCGATGAAGAGGCTGCCGGTGATCTTCTGAATAAATTGGTTGCCACGGACTATGCGCTCTCCATTCTGAATCGGGAAGAACTGAACCTGATGTGGCGCAATTTCATCGGTCAGGTACGTTCTTCTGCCAATGTGCATCCGTTGTTGTCCGGTTATGCTACCCGTCTGCTGAATGACAAAGGGGAAATCTCCGCAGAGGAGATGGAGACGACACTTAGTTTTTATTCTTCTGTTGGCAATGCTCCGGCAGATATGGCATACTGGTTCGAAGGCTTTTTGCGTTCATCCGGTTCGATCCTGTTGCTGGACGACCGTCTCTGGAATTTGGTGAATAACTGGGTATGTTCGCAGGACAAAGAAACATTTATGGAATTGTTGCCTGTATTGAGGCGTACTTTCAGCGAATTTACCTCTGCCGAACGCCGTAAGCTGGGTGAGAAAGCCCGTCGTACGGATTCTACGGGCACATCATCTGCCGTAGGAGCTTCGGTAACGGAGAATGAGTGTCTGAATCGGGAAGAAGCAAAGAAGGTAATCCCCGTGATTCGTCAATTATTGGGACTGGAAACAAAGTAAAGAATTACTGAAAAGGTGGCGTCTGATACTGGGCGGCGATGAGGCTGACGGTACAGGCGTGACATTGAATCTGGAAGAACAGCGGATAGACCATTCTCTGGAAGCTGTATATGATAGTGACAGAAGAGGGGGGCTGGGTTCCTCGGCTCCCAAAGTAAGCCGATGGCTTGGAGATATCCGTGAGTTCTTTCCGCAGACAGTGGTACAAGTGATTCAGCGGGATGCTATAAAACGTCTGAATCTGACCAGTCTGCTTACCGAAAAAGAAATGCTGGAAACGGTCGTCCCCGATGTTCATCTGGTTGCCACCCTGATGTCGTTAAGCCGGGTGATTCCTGAAAAGAATAAGGAGATGGCACGCCAGGTAGTCCGCAAGGTGGTTGAGGAGTTGCTTCGCAAACTGTCGGCCCCTACGCAACAGGCGGTAACCGGTGCTTTGAACCGTTCCAGCCGTCGCAGGAACCCGCGTTACAATGAGATAGATTGGAAAACGACCATTACCAAGAACCTGAAAAACTACCAACCGGACTATAAGACGATTATTCCCGAAATCCGTATTGGCTACGGGCGTAAACGGAAAGCGATGAAAGACATTATCCTGTGTCTGGATCAAAGCGGTTCTATGGGGACATCGGTCATTTATTCCGGCATATTCGGTTCTGTGTTGGCATCCATTCCGGCGGTATCTACCCGTATGGTGGTTTTTGATACGGCAGTCGTTGATCTGACGGATGATTTGCAAGATCCCGTGGATCTGCTTTTCGGGGTACAGCTCGGGGGAGGAACCGATATAGCCCGTGCGCTGACTTATTGTCAGGGAGTCATTACCCGTCCGCAGGACACGGTGATGGTGTTGGTGACTGACCTTTACGAAGGAGGAGACTCCAGAGAAATGAGAAAGAAATTTGTCTCGTTGGTCAATAGCGGTGTGCAGTTGATTGTCCTTCCGGCGTTGAACGATGACGGTGCTCCGTCCTACGACAAGGGGCATGCTGAGTTTCTCGCTTCCATAGGGGTGCCGACATTTGCCTGTACTCCCGATAAGTTTCCGGACCTTATGGCGGCTGCTTTTAGTAAACAGGACATTGGAATGTGGGTTTCTCAGAATGTAAAGAGTGAATGACAACTATTGGATAGAAAAGAAAGAAGGCTGTCCCTCATAGCGAAGGACAGCCTTTCTTAGCTTATATAAATGTAAGGGGATTGCTAATTACAGAGCACCTACTTCTTTCAAAGCAGCGTTCGTTCCGTGAACAGCTTTT
>OGHW01002472.1_pt1 | contig 10987 bp, 10 predicted proteins | sample 1571641 | NCBI WGS metagenome assembly OGHW01 (sample SAMEA2582066, study PRJEB24529) | metagenome | biome: Human gut stool | place: China | collected 2011 | reverse complement strand
CTCCTTGGTCACCTTGGTGCGGCTGAAAGCGTCATCGCTGATGCCGTGGACGCTGGCGATGTGCGCACCGGTATAAATACCCCGGCGCTCCAGAATCTGACCGCAGACTGCGCCGGCAAAGCACAGCGGAGCGGTGAGTCTGCCGGAAAAATGGCCGCCGCCACGGACATCGTTGAATCCACGATAGCGCATTGCGCCGGTATAGTCGGCGTGTCCCGGACGGGGCAGGCGTGCCAGATTGCTGTAATCCTTCGAGCGGGTATCCGTGTTCTGGATAAACGCACAGAGGGGAACGCCGGTGGTGCGGTCGTTCAGCAGTCCGGACATGATCTGGGGCAGGTCTTTTTCACCACGTGGTGTGGTCGTGCCGTCCTTTTTCGGCGCACGGCGTGCCATGAACTGCCGCAGTTTTTCCACATCAATGTATTCTCCCGGCGGCAGATTGTCGATGACGACGCCGATCGCCGGACCATGTGACTCTCCGAAAATGGAAAGGGAAATATTACGACTCCAGAACGATGACATTGGCGATTCCTCCTAATTGACGATAATCCTCATAGAACCGAGGATATGATTTTTCAACGCACTCTCCGTGCAGAATGGTCACTTCTCCGGTGCAGCGTGTGGCTGCCACAGCGGCGCACATGGCGATGCGGTGATCGCCGCAGCTGTCCACCGTGCCGCCGTGGAGCTGTTCCACCGGCTCGATCTCCAGACCGTCTGCGGGGGCGGTCACCTTGCCGCCCAGCCGGTTCAGCAGGTCGGCAGTGGATGCCAGACGGTCGCTCTCTTTGATGGCGAGACGATGCGCCCCGGTGATCCGGGACGGCGCTGTGCCGAATGTGGCAAGCACTGCCAGGATCGGTACCAGATCGGGGATATCTGCCGCATCCACATCAAAGCAGGCAGGCAGTCCCTTTTCTCTATTATAACACATCTGCTGTGTGATTTCCACAATTTTTTTATCGCCCTGCACACTTTCCGGATTCAGATTGGTGAGGGTGATGTCGCTGCCCAGGGCGTTCGCCACATAGAAGAACGCCGCCTGGGAATAATCGCCCTCCACTTCCATGTCACAGGCATGGTACTGCTGACCGCCGGGAACGGTGTAGCCCTGTTCCGTCTCGTGGACAGTCACGCCGAAGTGACGCAGGCAGGCGATGGTAAGGTCAACGTACGGCTTGGACTCCAGCCGGGACAGCATCCGTATCTCCGAATCGCCCTCCAGCAGCGGCAGCGCAAACAGCAGCGTAAGGGCAAACAACTCACAGTTGAGCAGGAACGCGCCGGAAAGGCGCCCAAGGATCACAGACACAAAAACACACCCATCTATCGTTTTGTTTTACGCACGGCTCAGTCGGCCAGCGCCAGCTCGTACTTCTCGGCCAGTGCCTGCATGGTGCCGTCAGCCTTCATCGCGTCAAAGGCGGCGTCCACTACGGCGGCGGCATCACTGCCCTTGCGGAAGGCCACGCCGTACTCCTCGGCATTCAGCTCGTCCACGATCTTCAGGCTTGCATAGTCGGTGCCTTCCCCGATCATGGCGTTGGCAAGGGTCAGATCCAGCACAGCGGCATCTGCCGTACCGGCAGCCACTTCCATCAGGCAGTCGGTCTGCACGCTCTTGGAAACGTAGTCTGCCTTGGCAAGGTTCTCGTCGCCCCGAATGGCAGCCTCACCGGCAGAACCCGCCTCAGCCACCACGGTCTTACCGGCAAGGTCGGCGGTGGAGGTGTAGGCGGTGCTCTCCTTGACCACCACGACCTGTGCGTTCTTGGCGTAGGCCTTGGTGGTGGCGGTGTTGGCCATGATATCCTCGGTCAGGGTCATGCCGTTCCAGATGCAGTCGATGCTCTTGGCGTCCAGCTCCACCACCTTGGTGTCCCAGTTGATCTCTACAAACTCCGGCTCCACACCCAGCTTTGCACACACCGCAGTGGCAAGTTCGGTATCAAAGCCGGTAAAGTTGCCGTCGGCGTCGGTGTAGTTCATGGGCTCGTACACGGTGTAGCCGATGACCATTTTGCCCTTGCCCTTGATGTAATCCAGATCGCTGCCCGCTGCAGCAGAAGCCGAACCGGCTGCGCTGCCGGAAGCAGATGCCGCAGCAGAGGTGGATGCACTGCCGCCGCAGGCTGCAAGGCTCAGTGCCAGAGCACCGGCCAGAAATGCACTTGCAATACGCTTGAGTTTCATATCTTTTTCCTCCCATGGGGGACGTTCTGCGTCCCGCTTCCCTCTCGGTTTACCATTTTACCATGCTAAAGTGGTAAACTGTGGTTATAGAATAGCGCGTTTGTCGCCGTTTTGCAAGAGGAAACCTTTATTTTTTGCACAATGCACTGCTTTGCCCCGCCTGTAAGCCCGCTTTTTGTGGGAAAGTGTGCACATACCCCTTCCGGCTTTGCGCCTGAGGGGGTATCCATAAAAAATCCCCCCGCACTTTTTGTGCAGAGGGACATCCTGTTTTTATGATTACTGCTCCGCCATGGCCTTCAGCGCCGCTTTTTGCAGGTCGGTAACTGAGATGGTGCACAGCGCCTTCAGGTCGGCATCCGTGCCGTCTGCGGAGAGCTTGCCGATCTCCACGGCGTTTTTGCCCTTCAGATAGCCGCACCAGCCTGCGCTGTGCTCGTACCATTCCTTGCCTAACGCGCTTGCGCTGCGCATTCCGTAACGGTCGCCCAGCTCGTTTTTGGTGTACACCGGCTCCCGCGGGGCAGACACAGTACCATCCGCGCTGACGGTCAGCTCCGGCTCGGTCATATCGCCGATAGCGCTGGTCACCCGGGCGTTCTCGTCCATGGTCACCACCGCCAGCGTGATCTTAGCCTGCACCTGTGCGTCCTTGTCGTCTGTGCCCGTAAGCCCCTGCGGCATTTCTGCCACCTCTACGCCCAGTTTGACCGTATCGCCCCGGGCAGCACCCAGCACCTGTGCATTCTCGCAGGCGCGGACGACAGCATCCCGGTAACGGTCCACCGCGATGGTGCAGCCGGAGAGAAGGTCTGCCTCCGTGGGCTTGCCGTCCGCATCCGTTTTCAGCTTTTTCACCTCGTCCGGGGTCTTGCCTTTAAGCCAATCGCCAAAGGCATCGGCCTGCTCTGCCCAGCCTTTTTTCAGGCCGGACACCTCTGCCAGCGGGTAGTCTTTCCCCTTCTGGCGCTTGGTACGGGTGTCGGTGGGGGTGGTCACCTTGCCGGTGCCGTCCGCGCTGACTGAAAGCTCCAACTCGTCCAGCGTTACCCCGGCCAGCTTACCGTCCGCGTCCAGCAGCACGGCAGCCGCCACCGTGCGGATATTCCCTACACGGTCTGTGCCGGCCGCTTCGGTCAGAACCCCCAACCCGGTGCGCCACGCTGCGCCTTGCGCCGCGCTGCTGCCCGCAGAGGTACTGCCGCTCATAGTACCGGAGCTGCTGCCGGAACTTCCCCCGCCGCAGCCGGTCAATGCCAGTGCTGCCGCCAGCGTGCAGCACAAAAACCATCGCGATGCCTGTTTCATATCGTCACATACGCTCCCTTTCCGTGCCTGCATTGCAGATGCAGGCTTTGGAGCTAGTGTGCCCCGCCGCGCGGGATTTTATGAGCAGACAGTTACATCAAAGGACTTAACAGCCGCAGCACGCTGTCCAGCACCGTACCGGCCAGACCGGTGCGGCAGTCCGCGCACTGCACCTCCCGGCACTGGGGCAGGGTGCGGCGCACATCGTCCCGCAAGGCCAGCACCTGACTGTTTTGCAGCAGCAGCACCCCGCACTCGAAGTGCAGAAACATACTGCGGTAGTCCATATTGATGCTGCCCACCACCGCCGCACGGTCATCGCTGACGCAGCACTTGGCGTGGAGGAAGCCCGGGGTATACTCGTAGATGCGCACCCCCGCCCGCAGCAGGGGCAGATAGTACGAGCGGCTCAGCCGGAACACCAGCTTTTTGTCCGGGATGCCCGGCAGCACCAGCCGCACATCCACCCCGCGCTTGGCGGCGTTGCGCAGCGCGTCCAGCATCTCCTCGCCGATGGCAAGGTAAGGCGTATAAAAATAAACGTACTGCTGTGATTGTGCCAGAACATCCAAATAGACCGTTTCTGCCACCGGCTCTTCGTCCAGCGGGCTGTCCGCGTAGGGTTGCACCACCCCATCGCTGGCGGGCAGCACCGCAAACTGCGGACGGAAGGCGCTGTAATCCTGCTCAAAGGGACGGAAGGCATTCCAGAAATCCAGAAACATCACGGTAAAATTCCACACCGCAGCACCCTCGATACGCAGGCCGGCGTCCTTCCAGTAGCCGAAGCGGGTGATCGCGTTGATATATTCGTCTGCCAGATTGATGCCGCCGGTGTAGGCTACTTTGCCGTCTATCACCACGATCTTGCGGTGGTCGCGATGGTTCATCACCAGCGAAAGCAGCGGTACCACCGGGTTAAAGGGGATGCAGCGGATATGCGCCCGCTCCATGCGCACCACAAAGTCCTTGGGCAGACCCAGCAGGCTGCCGAAGTCATCGTAGATCAGCCGCACGTCCACCCCTTGTGCCGCCTTGCGCCGCAGAATGTCCTCCACGCCCTGCCACATCTTGCCCTGACTGACGATGAAAAACTCCAGAAAGATGCTCTTTTCTGCCTTTTCAAGGTCGGCCAGCAATGCCGGATACATGGCTTCACCGCAGGAGAAATACCGGGCGGTGGTGTTCTGCCATGCGGGGTAGCAGCCGTATTGGGTCAGGTAACGGCTCACGCCCCGGTTTTCATCGCACAGACCGGCGGTCTGTCCGGGCTGCTGAGCACGGTCTGCCCGGTGCGCCTGCTCCACCGCCTGCATTTTGCTGCGCAGACGGCGGGAGGGCCGCTTGTTGCCAAAGGCCAGATACAGCGCACCGCCCAGCAGCGGCAGCAGCCCGATGAGGGCGATCCAGCCCACCTTATAGGCGCTGTTTTCGTCCTTGCGCACCAGATACAGAATGATCAGCAGGCTTAACCCGTTGAGCACCCCGGTGACCCACACCCGCGCCGCGCCGGTGGTGAGGGCGAAGAACACCCACGCCAGCCATGCAAGCTGCAGCGCCACCAGCACCACCGTGACCGTGATGCGGTTGAGGATGCGGTTGAAAAACCTGACGATCGGCAGCCGGAACAGCATACCATCTTCCCCTTTCCCGTGTTTCCTTACCTCTATAATACAGTTAAGTATAACGCGGTTTTTCACCCTTTGCAAGTTTTTGGTGTCGGGTGCACCGGAATTATCCCTCGAAAAAAAAATTCACCGGAGCGTCCGCAGATGCCCCGGTGAATCAAAATCATAGTATCATATTTTCCGCTCAGACGGTGGGTGCTTCGTTGTCCTCGTAGCCCACCATCAGGCCGCCGTACTCCGCGTAGTAGCTGCACAGCGCGCCGCAGCTGCCTACCTCCACCTTGGCCTCCGGGAACACCGCATGGACCATGTGCTTCAGCCGCTCCGCAGCGGCAGCATTGCAGCAGTGGTCGATGTGCACCCGGCCGTTGGTCAGGCCGTGCGCCTTCATTTCCAGCACCATGCGCTCCAGTGCGCCGTGCTCGCCGCGGGTCTTGCAAAGAACCTCCAGATCACCGGCATCGCTGGCCTGCCCGATGACCCGGATGCCCAGCATCCGCGCCACAGCAGCCACAGCCGGCTTCACGCGGCCATTGCGTGCAAGGTTTGCCAGAGACTCCAGTGCAAACAGCAGATGGGTGTGCTCATGGTACGCCCGGATCTCCTCACACACGGTATCAAAGGGCTTGCCGGCCTTGATCAGCGCCGCCAAACGCTCCACCAGCAGCCGGGACTCCGCACCAGTAGACAGGCTGTCCAGCACAAAGACCCGCGCGCCCTCGTGGCTCTGCTCGTACTCCTCGCCTGCCAGCAGTGCAGCGTTATAGGCACCGGACAGCGTACCGGTAATGGTTACAACATACACCTCGTCTGCGCCCTCGTAGGCGGTGAGCCAGTCCGAGATATTGGGGCAGGAGGTGCTGGTGCGTCCCTTATAGGTGCGCATCATCTCGGCCAGTGCGGGGGCGTCGATCTCTGCGGTGTCCACATACTCCTGCTCGTCGGTCAGGATCTTCAGCGGCACACAGGCAAACCCCACATCGGGGAGCTCGTACACATTTGCAGAGGAATCTACAACGATTTTGCTTTTCATATTTTTCTCCATTTTCAAGCGGCGCACGCCGCAGTCATTCCTTTGTCCGTGACCATCATAGCAGTTTTTCAAAAACCTGTCAACTGTTTTTTTAAATTCTTCTACAAAGTTTTTGCTTCCCGTTGACCAATTTTCCAAAATGCGGTATACTATTTCACAGGCAGAAGTGCTTTTACTGAAAGTGTTTCTCCTGCCTTTGCACAAAAACAACGTTCCTGCTTGTAAAAAGTGCAGGAGCATGAACGGAATAAGATACTATGAAAGCTGAAACCAAACTCCGCGTTGCGGCGTGTGCTGCGGGCTTTGCCCTGCCCCGGTACAACGATCTCCCCTCGGTAGGGCTGTATCTGGATCAGACGGTGCAGTTTGTCAACGGCTACTTCCGCAGCTTCTGCGGGGTGGAGCTGACCCCATCTATGGTAAGCAACTACGTCAAAAAAGGGGTGGTGGATCACCCCATCCGCAAAAAATACACCCGGGACCAGATCGCATCCCTGATGTACATTGCAGTCTCCAAGACGGTGCTCTCGATCGAAAACATCGACACCCTGTTCAAAATGCAGCGGGAGCACTGCTCCGCCGGGACAGCCTACGATATCTTCTGCGAGGAGTTAGAGACTAGTCTTTCCGTGGTGTTCGGCGGCAAGGCCACCCAGCCGGAGGCTACGCTCAACGACGAGCGTCTGTTGCTGCGCAGCACCATTTTTGCGGCAGTCAATAAAATGTATCTGGACTGCTGCTTCGATGCTTTGCGGCAGGAGCAGGCTCTGTGGTCGGATATCCTACCGGATCTGGCGTAACAATACAACATCGCTCCGTATAGCAAAAGCCACCCGAAAACTTACGTTTTCAGGTGGCTTTTTTACTGGTGGAGGCGATGGGAGTCGAACCCATGTCCGAAAAGAGCTCAGTGTAGGTATCTCCGGGTGCAGGCGATCTACAACATTCCCGCCACGCCACGCCGATCGTCAGGCTAGCGCTTTGGTAGCTTCATGAGTTCCTGCCGGTCCGCAAAGCTTAGGTCCGTTCAGGTGCTGTGTCTAAAGGACGCCCCGGCCCCACACGACACAAGAGTGGGCGGAACGCGCAGCACTCAGGCTGCGAGCAACTGATAATTATTGTTGTCAGTTAATTTTTTTGGAGGAGTTATAGAGCAGTTCCCCCACTGCTACCCGCTGCCCAGACCTTGCTCCCCCCGTCGAAACCTTTACGCCCCCATATAAAGCACATCTTGCGATGTGCGGAAAGCTGGGTTTTCTGCGGTGAGCCGCAGTCTGCAATTGGAATGCTTAATAGTACTTGCCGTTGGACTTCACAGCCCGGTCAATGGAGCGCTTTGCATCGCGCTGGGCGGCATCGGCGCGCTTGTCGTACAGCTTTTTGCCCTTGCACAAGCCTACTTCCATTTTTACGCGGCCATGCTTGAAATAAAGCGAGAGCGGCACCAGCGTATAGCCCTGCAGTTTGCACTGCTGGTGCAGACGCCGGATCTCACTTTTGTGCGCCAGAAGCCGCCGGACGCGCATAGGGTCCTGATTGAACAGGTTGCCGTGGTCGTAGGGGCTGATGTGCATCCCCTTTACCAGCAGCTCGCCATTTTCAATATCTACCCAACTGTCCTTCAGGTTGACCCCGCCGGCCCGCAGGCTTTTCACCTCGGTGCCTTTGAGTTCTACACCGGTCTCCAGCGCTTCCAGAACAAAATACTCGTGGCGCGCTTCGCGGTTGGTGGCGATGCTCTTGGTCGCCGGGCGCTCCTTTGTGGGTGCCATGCTGCGCGCCTCCTTTCTCCGTTCCGTTTGTTGTTTCAGTATACCATTTTTTCAGGGTAATGCAAGGGCTGTTTCTGACAGAATTGTAAATTTTTACAGATTTACAGCTCTCCCCTGCCGGAAAGTGCCCGGTACAGGGTAGTCTCGTCCGCGTATTCCAGACTGGCGCCCACCGGCAGACCGGAGGCAAGCCGGGTGACCCGGATGCCCAGCGGCTTGATGAGCTTTGCCAGATACATGGCGGTAGCCTCGCCCTCCACGGTGGGGTTCATGGCCATGATGACCTCCTTCACCGTGTCGTCCTTCAGCCGCGCCAGCAGCTCCTTGACGGTCAACTGCTCTGCGCCCACACCGGCCAGCGGGTCCAGCAGACCGTGCAGCACATGGTACAGGCCGTTATACTCCCGGGTGCGCTCAAAAGCCTGCACGTCCCGGGGCTTTTCCACCACGCAGATCACCGAGGTGTCCCGCTTGGCGCTGGCGCACACCGGGCACAGGTCAGCGTCCGTAAAGTTCTGGCAGATGCGGCACCGATGCAGCCGGGTGTGCGCACCGCGGATGGCATCGGCCAGCGCCGCAGCGTCCTTATCCGACATACTCAGCACCTGATAGGCCATGCGGGTAGCACCCTTGCGGCCCACGCCCTGAAACTTGCCGAACTCCTCGATCAGCTTTTCCAGCGGTGCGGCAGTGTAGTCCATGGTATCTCCCCTTCCCGGCTCAGAGACCCGGAATATTCAGGCCGCCGGTCAGCTTGCCCATCTCGGCCTCGGCAGTCTCGTCCACCTGCTTCACGGTGGCGTTGATGGCAGCAGCCACCATGTCTTCCAGCATCTCGATGTCGTCCGGGTCCACGGCCTCGGGCTTAATGGTGATGGACAGCACCTCGTGCTTGCCGTTCATCTTCACGGTCACCATCTCACCGGCGGCGCTGCCGGTGTACTCGGCAGCTTCTAGCTCGGCCTGCTTGCTCTTCATGTCCTCCTGCATCTTCTGAGCCTGACGCATCAGGGCGTTCATATCGGGGCGGCCGTAGCCTGCGGGCATTCTTGCTTTCATAATGGTATTCTCCTTTATTATAAACAATTTTTATCGCTTTTTGCGGGCGGTATCCTCAATGCTGACCTCCAGCCCCAGCTTTTCCAGCGCCAGAAGGGACTGCTCCGCGTTGGAGGCGGTCTTTCCGGCCGTTTTGGGCTCGTAGGGGCCGATGGGCACCGGCACGCCGGATACCTCGGCGATCAGCTTTTTGATCAGCTTCTGGCTGTCCTTGTTCACCCGGATAAAATCCCGGAAAGTCTTGCCGCCATCGATCAGCACGCGGGTGCCGTCAAAGTAAGCCTTGGACTTGCGCAGATACATATACAGCATGGGGTCGATGCCCTCCAGCTTCTGCACGATCTGTCCCCAGTACGGGAAGGGGTTCGTGCCCTGCTGCGCCACGCTGCGGGGCTTGGTCAGCACCGGATCGGCAGGGTGCTCCTGCACCGGGGCAGGCGTTTCCTCTGCCGCAGGAGCCGACTGCGCAGGCTCTGCGGGAGCGGGCGGTTCCGGCTGGCTGACCGGCTCCGGCTCCTCCGGCGGCGGTGCCTGCGGGGCAGGCTCGTCCCACGGCAGGGCGGCATCGCTCTGTTGTACCGGCGGTTCGTCCGGCATGGGCGGCAGCTCCTCCGCAGGGGCGGGCGGGGCTTCCGGCGCGGCGGGCGGGGGTGTTACCTGCACGGCAGGGGCAGGTTCTGCTACTGCTGCCGGGGTCTGGGGTGCAGTTGCTGCCGGTGCGGGCTGCACCGGGGCGCTGGCAAAGGGCTGCACCGCTGCCGCAAAGGGACGGGGTGCTTCCGGCTGTGCCGCGCGGGCGGGGGCTGCCTGTACCGTTACCGCCTGCATCTGCTGGGGCGGCTCGGACAGGCTGAACAGTGCCAGTTCCAACTCGATGCGCTGGTCGCTGCCACGGGTCATGTGTTCCAGCGCCGTGCCCAAAGTGCGGATGGCGCGGATGGCCTCCCGCTGGCCCATCTCCGGGCCTTTTTGCAGGTACAGTGCCTCTTCCTCCGGTGAAACACCGGACAGCAGCGCCTGCCCGCCGGGCAGCGCCGCCAGCATCAGGGCACGGTAATGGGCGATCAATTCCTCGGTCAGACGTTTTACGTCCACCGACTGCTGCCGCAGCTGCGCCAGCTGTGCCAGCGCGGCTGCGGCGTCCTGTGCTTCCAGAGCGTCCGAAATATGGAACAGGTAGCTGCGGTCGGTCACACCCGCCATGCGGCGCACCACGTCCGCGTCAATTTTGGCGGTGACACCGGCGCAGGTGTCCAGAATGGACAGCGCGTCACGCATGGCACCGTCTGCCAGACGGCCAATCAACTGTGCGGCGTTCTCGTCCAGCTCGATCTTCTCCTGCCCGGCCACGTAGAGCAGCCGCCCGGCAATGTCATCCGCCGTGATGCGGGTGAAGTCATACCGCTGGCAGCGGCTCAAAATCGTGACGGGAACCTTCTGCACCTCGGTGGTGGCTAAGATAAAGATGACGTGCTCGGGCGGTTCCTCCATCGTTTTGAGCAGCGCGTTGAACGCCGCGGTGGAGAGCATGTGCACCTCGTCGATGATGTAGACCTTGTACTTGCCGCTGGTCGGTGAGTAGGCAACCTCTTCCCGGATCTCACGTATGTTGTCCACACCTTTGTTCGACGCGGCATCCATCTCGATGATGTCCATGACGGAGCCGGAATCAATGCCCTTACAAATTTCACACTCGCCGCAGGGGTCGGGGCTGGAAGTGTCCAGACAGTTGACCGCCTTGGCAAAGATCTTGGCGCAGGTCGTCTTGCCGGTGCCGCGGGTGCCGGTGAACAGATACGCATGGCCGATGCGCCCGGCAGAAATCTGGTTCTGCAGGGCCGTGACGATGGCCGTCTGGCCAACCACGTCCGCAAAGCGCTGGGGACGCCATTTTCGATACAGGGCACGGTACATCGGCTCACCTCCTGCAAAGCTACAAAAAACAGCGGGCAGAGCACGCGGCTGCGCTGCTTTGCGTACAGATGCAGGCT
>OGHW01002466.1_pt1 | contig 11018 bp, 9 predicted proteins | sample 1571641 | NCBI WGS metagenome assembly OGHW01 (sample SAMEA2582066, study PRJEB24529) | metagenome | biome: Human gut stool | place: China | collected 2011 | reverse complement strand
CCTTGAGCATCCCCAGCAGCATCTTGGCCACGCCCTCGGTCAGCTTGAGGATGACGTTGCCGGTGAAGCCGTCGCAGACGACCACGTCCACGTCGCCGTTCGGCACATCACGGGGCTCGATGTTGCCCACAAAGCTGATGGCATCGATCCATGGCCGCGGATCATTAGTCAAATTGCCGATCAGATAGCCGCTGATTACATAAACCAAGAGCGTACCGATAATGGCTACGATCCATTGCTTGGCTCCAAAACGGCGCAGGTGATTTTTGGTGTCATCGTTCCAGCTGCGGACGGCAAAGATTACCGGCAGATCAAGCGTCAAGACATAAGCAATCTGTTCAAAGATCGACAGGTAGTTTTTGGCGGCCAGACCAGCGTAAATAAAGCAGGCCGCCGAAATTAGTCCCAGCCAGCCGTTGATTGCCTTGGTTGCGTTAATGGCCAATACGCACAGCGTCCCCAAGATTGTACCAACAAACGTGATCAGCGTAACGGATGTAATCGGACTGCTGATCAAGAGCGCCAGTTGAAAGCCCAGTGCAAAAAAGAACAGCAGATAGTTTTGCATTGGCCACCCCTTCAATTGGTTGAACAGCCAGACAAAGTAATTTTCATTGCGTTCCATGAATCAATTCTCTCCTTTTTCTCAGTAGCTTTTACCACAACCAGATGATTGCGGCTGCTTGTCCGTGGGGCGACCCCCACCTCGGTTGACGAGAAGTGCTCAATTTCTCGCCAGCTGTCCTGCCTCACGGGCCCATGAGACAAAACGACGTAACCAGTTCGGTTTTGAGCAACTCGTATATCTTACCAGAAGATTTTGTCCTTGTCAGAGTAAAAGTTTTTATTTATCTAAGACAAAATCTGTCTAATTATCTATTTAGTCGTAACGATTGCGCTTACTAAAAATAATTAAAAAAGTTTTTGACGATCTGTTTGACTGAATTTGACTGAACTGCTGATAAAATCATGTTTCATGACATATTTTCAAGTGTATGTAAACGTTTTATAATAAACAAGTTAATACTTATGGGAGAGTATTTATATTAGGAGAGTGTATTTTTCATGAATTATCTTTTTATGTTGTTTATGATTTTGATAATTATCGCTACATATCTGCTCATAAAAAAGGATCAAGAAAATGAATCGATCAAGCCGCCTATTTCTGATCAGTCAATCCAAACAACTATTAAAAATAAATCTACTGTAGGAAAAATTATTGAACGATCGACTAACTCAAGTAATAAGATTATGGGACGCTCTGAAAAAGCCTATGAGGAAACCATCAAACAGTCAACTAATTCAGATAATCATCATCCAAAGCCAATCTCAACTACATCAACGCCTCAATCAGATGCCGACCAAACTAATCATTTTATACATAAAAGGTCATCAACTACTGACGACTCTTCATTTGATACTAAGCCTTGGCAATCAGCAAGCTACTTCAAGCAACCTTCCGATCAATTTTCATCCAGTTCTAAAAAGGCGCAAAAACCTACCAACGAACAACAATCTATTAATGAATTAACGATCATTACTAAAAATGGCAAAAAATTCTGTCAGTATCCAATTGAAGACGACTGGTATCTGACACGGATCAAAAAATTTCGTTGCAAAGCCAAGCAGCATAATACAATCATGTTTTACGGCCTGGCAAATATTTATTCTCGAACAAAAAAACGCAATCTTAATATCCGTTTTCCTGTCTATTATTGTCAAACCTGTGATCAACTCATGATTAAAGAATCGGTCTACCGAAAAATCAGTCATGATGGTAAGTTGCTTTGTCATTATGTTCTTGAAGATTTTTGGAAACCAAAGCTACCAGATGAACATACCAGCAATCACTTCGTACCAACATTTGGCAATGAGGAATCTGTTTTACATAAGCTTGGCTACAACGTCAATTCGCAGATTGGGTTGACACCTATTCAACGTCACGCGATTCTACGACAGATTATTGTTAATGGGCAATTATCAAAATCCGAAGTCGTGCATCATCTTAGGTATTTAATCCGCCGTAACCGCTCTAATCGTAAATTCAAACGCGCAATTCAAAAATGGCAGGCTGATCTTGAATACGTCTATCGAATGAACCTCAGCTACAGCCGCATTCCAATCCAGCAGATGCGCGCCCTACTGAGCAAAGCTGATTAATAGTTGATATGTAAAAAGAACCCGCCAAATTTGACGAGTTCTTTTTTTATTAGCCTTGTTTGATATTTCCACTCATGGCATTCCCATAGATCGGCGTTGGCAGGCCAAAGCCACCGGCAACCGTAATCAGCTCACCCGTGACATAACGCGCCTTATCGCTGGCCAGGAAGGCAACCATATTGGCGATATCCACTGGCTTAACGACCTCATTTAATGGTACGTGTTTCAAAAAGCCATCCAAGAAGCTCTTTGACATGTTCTGCAAGGCGCCATCCGTACCGACAAAACCAGGCAGTACCGCGTTGGCCCGAATCTTATCACGCGCATACTCAACGGCTGTCTGTTTGGTCAGCGAGTTGATGGCTGCTTTTGAGACGCCATATGCCAAGCGACTGATATCTGGCGTCGTACCGGCAACTGATGAAATATTGATAATCCTTCCTGATTTCTGCTTCAGGAAATAGCGTGACATATGACGGATTGTGTTGAACGCACCCTTAAGGTTTGTGTCGAGCACTGCGTCATAGTCTGCCTCGCTCATCTTCATGATGAGACCGTCTCTTGTGATTCCTGCGTTGTTTACGAGGATATCTATGTGCTTGTACTCCTTGATGAGCGCTGTTATCATATTCTGGCACTCGTCAAAATCAGATACATTGCACTGATAAGAAACTGCATCACCGCCTGCTGCCTTTATCTCTGCAACAACGGCATCTGCCTTTTCCTTTGAACCATTATAATTTACTATTACAAAGGCATGTGCTGCGGCAAGTGTAAGAGCTATCTGTCTTCCAATTCCGCGGCTTGCGCCTGTAACCAGGGCATTTTTACCTGTTAACATACTTTTCAAAATCCTCCAGTTTGTCTATGTTTACGACTTTTACGTCTCTATTTATCTTTCTCATAAATCCGCTGAGTGAGCGTCCCGGTCCGATTTCCACGAACTCATCTGCACCGTCTGCGATAAAGCGCTCGATGGTCTGCTGCCAGCGCACTGACGATGAAACCTGCTTTGTCAGATAATCCTTGACATCTGCCGGTGACTTCACATAGTCTGCTGTGACGTTTGTGATATATGGCACCTTGATATCGTGGATTTCTACACTCTCAAGTGCATCTGCGAGCTTTTCGCCTGCGCCCTTAAGCATTGCTGAGTGGAAAGGTCCGCTGACCTTGAGCGGTACGCATCTCTTGGCGCCTGCCTCGCTGCATGCTGCTGCGGCGGCATCTACTGCTGCCTTTTCTCCTGTGATAACAATCTGTCCAGGGCAGTTATAGTTGGCTACCGATACCACTGAATTTGTCTCATCTGCTGTCTTTTTGCAGATATCCTCAATGACCTGCGGATCAAGTCCTAAAACCGCTGTCATGGCTCCACCTGTAGGAACTGCCTCCTGCATGTAGATTCCTCTTTTTCTGACAACTGCGAATGCATCTGCCATAGTCATGGCTCCTGATGCGATGAGAGCACCATATTCCCCAAGGCTTAAGCCTGCTGTGACATCAGGTGTGATACCTTTGTCAATGATTACCTGATATATAGCTGCCTCAACTGCAAGCATACATATCTGTGTGTACTCTGTAATATTCAGCTTGTCATTTTCCTCAAAGCATAATGCCGGAATATCCAAGCCTGTCTGTTCACTGGCAAGGTCGATTACTGCCTTTGCATTTGGCATTGTATCGTAAAACTCCTTACCCATTCCTATATACTGTGAGCCCTGTCCGGGAAACATAAATACTCTCTTACCCATTTTCGGTATCTCCTTATTTCTGACAGGATACCGTAAGCCACTCTTTCCAGGCGGCCCGGTATCCTTAAATTTACATGTAAAAGTGAATACTGTCTATTTGTTCAGTCCCACTACATCCTCAATGATTTCTTTGCAGGTTTCCTCTTTCTTTACGAGGCCTGCGCTCTGACCTGCCATGACGCTGCCATATACGGTATCTCCGTCCACAACGGCTTTTCTGAGTGCGCCAAGTGTCATTTTTTCGAGCTCTTCAAATGGAGCTCCTTCCTTTTCCAGCTTGAGATATTGTCTGGTCATCTTGTTTCTGAGCACTCTGATCGGATGGCCTGTGCTCATTCCTGTAACCTCAGAATCTATATCCTTGGCCTTAATGACCTTCTGCTTATAGTTTTCATGTACTATCGATTCTTTTGCGGTGACAAAGCGTGTACCCATCTGGACTGCCTCCGCACCGAGTGCAAATGCTGCATTGAAGCCTCTGTTGTCTGCAATTCCGCCTGCTGCGATAACAGGGATGCTCACTGCATCAACAACCTGTGGCACAAGTGTCATGGTAGTCTGTGCTCCGATATGTCCGCCTGACTCCATTCCCTCGGCGATTACTGCACTTGCCCCGCCTCTCTCCATGAGCTTTGCGAGTGCTACGCTTGCAACTACAGGGATTACGATGACGCCTGCTTCTTTCCACATGTCCATGTACTTTGCAGGGTTTCCTGCGCCGGTGGTGACTACCTTTACCTTTTCCTCGGCGATGATTTTTGCTATCTCATCGGCCTCCGGATTCATAAGCATGAGGTTGACTCCGAACGGCTTATCTGTCTCCTTCTTTGCAGCGACTATCTGCTCCTTTACCCATGAAGCCGGGGCTCCGCCTGCTCCGATGATGCCAAGTCCGCCTGCATTGGACACAGCGCTGGCAAGCTCATGGGTTGCTACCCATGCCATGCCACCCTGAATGACCGGATATTTGATTCCAAGAAGCTTTGTTATTCTTGTTTCCATGTCTTTTAAGCCTCTACACCTTTGTTCTTAAGATACTCAATGATGTCGTTTACTGTTGCGATTTTCTCTAAATCCTCTGAAGGGATTTCTACTCCGTACTCCTCCTCGAGTGCCATTACAAGCTCGAAAAGATCTAATGAATCTGCCTCAAGATCCTCCTTGAAGTTTGACTCTAATTTGATATCATCCTCGTCGATTCCTAACTGATCTGCTACGATTTCCTTGATTTTCTCCAACATATTTCTGTTCTCCTTTTTCTGTGTTTATTTTCGGTTTTGTGTGCTGGTATATTTGCACTAGTTTGCATGTCAAATATTTTCATTATCAAATCATTTGACAGTGAAAGTATATCACATTTTAAATAGTTGTCAAGTCAAAGTATTTTTATTTTTCATTTTTTATATGGTACGGGAGCAGGTGGGCAGAAAATTACCCATCCAAAACGTCTCCTACCAGCAGCCAAGAGGCTGTAAGAATTGTAAGTCAGGTTTTCTATGCCTGACGCAGCCGGCTTTTACGCGCCGTCCTTAGCGCGGCAACGCCTCGCCCGTGCTTCCATGCACGTGCGCTGCTGTGTACCTATTACAATTCCAACAGCCTCTAAGCAGCTTCGTACAAACTCATTGGATGGGCAATTTTCTGCCCGCCTGCTCCCTTACACTGTGACAATAATATACACTAAAAAACAGACTGTAATTATGAGTGGTCAGCTCAATTTTACAGTCTGCTCTATATTAATCTCTCAAACACCCAACCGGCACAACCCGAACTCCTGACTCCGTGGTATATGCCATGGTTGCATTTGCGCAAATCACAATCAGTGCCGATGGTTCTTTATATACATCACGTGGATGTTTTTCTTTTTCCAATGCTTTCTCATTATATTTTAAGATAATATCCTTGAATCGCAGCAAGGATTTTTCCGCTTCCGGAATCTTGTTCACTCCGGTTTTTATTTCAATAAGCGCATAACGGCCGTCCTCCAACTGATAGACTGCATCTGCTTCTACGCCCATATCATCTGTATAATGCATCACTCTGGCATTGTGCTTTTCAGCAAATACAAGTAAATCTCTAAGCACCATATTTTCAAATACATGCCCAAATAGATCCAAATCGTTGATAAAATAGTCCGGATTAACACCAAGCGCAGCCAATCCTATAGAGGGATCAACAAATATATGCTTTTTGGCAGCTCTGATAGCTGTTTTCGAACGCAAATGCGGTGTCCAGGCATCTATATCCTTTACAACATATAATAGCTCCAGAGCATCTATATATGAAGAAAGCGTTACATCTGTAACATTCTGTGTGGCTTTTACATCTGAAAATATATTCTTGCGTTTTGCTGTAGTAGCCATATTTCTGGCATACGACCAAAGCAGTGTCCTTGCCCATTCCGGATTTCTGTTTACTCCATCAATCGCTGATATGTCCTTCTGATAAATCTGCCTATAATAATCCTTAGCTATTTCAAGCTTTGCACTGTCCTTTGAAAGTGCCATGCATCTCGGCCATCCACCTCTACAGACCGCAAAAAACAAATCCTCAAGCTTTATATCTGTGGTAAGTCCATCAATATCATATGCTTCATCTTCTAATAATTTAAACAACGATATGCTTCCGTTTGATTCTCCTGTCTCAAACAAAGTCATAGGGTACATCGTAACCTCTGTTATTCGTCCTGTACCTGTATGGGGTGTATTAATCTTCTTACTTGATGAGCCTGTCAGATAAAACTCTCCTACACTCTCCGGATTGTCATCGCACGCTTTTCTTATTGTTCCCCATATCTTTGGGGCATCCTGCCACTCGTCAAACAGTATTGGCTTAGGATTCTTTAAAAAGAGCTTAGGTGCAGTTTCTGCTACTGCAAGATACCCCTCTCTCTTGTCTTCATCCTGAAATTCAATAACAGTTTTACATCGTTCTCTTGCTGTTCTTGTCTTTCCACATCCTTTTGGTCCTGTGATGCTCACTGCATTAAATGCCTCTGTTTTTCTATCTATCACATCATCAACAATTCTGCTTATATATTCCATAAATATCTGCTCCCTTCATGGTTATTATACCATTTAATTCACAGATTATACAAGGTTATTTTATGTTTTTCGAGTGTTTTGTTTTGTATTTTTCTAATGTTTTATTTTATATTTTTCGAGTGTTTTATTTTACTTTTTTCGAATACTAAAAAGAGCAGGACAAGTATTTCTACCTATTCTGCTCTTTTTTACATATTTTAATTATTTAAATATAGATTATCTACCGGCTGTTCGCCATCTGCTTCACATAGTCGAGCGCCTTCTTAACCGGTGGGATTGATATCACTATGATTGTGATAATTTCCTCTACTGCAAGGTATGAGCCGTTGTAGGTCACTGAATATATGAGCGCATCTATCGTCTTGTTTCCTATCGTGACAGATGCGTATGCTGCAAAGAACACAACTCCCGACAGCACTGCAAAGAAAAATCTACTGGGCTGCTTCGCCTCCGGTGGTACCACCGGTAGCTCCACCTGTGCCTCCGGTTGAACCGCTGCCTCCGGCTCCACCTGCACCTCCGGTTGAACCACTGCCTCCAGCTCCACCTGCACCTCCGGTTGAACCACTGTCTCCGGCTCCACCTGTGTCTCCGGCTGAACCACTGTCTCCAGCTCCACCTGTGCCTCCGGCTGAACCACTGTCTCCGGCTCCACCTGATGGATTTTCTGATGGTGTAGTAGGTGTTTTTTCATGATTTCCACCAGCAGCATCTGTCTTATTCGTGTCTGTTGTTGTCTTATCCGGTGTGGTGGTTCCTGCATCAGGTGTGGTCACAATCTGATCTGTAGGATTATTCTGCGTCTGGTCATCGGCAGGTGTATCCTGGCTGTCCTGATAATCATCCGATATTTGGGCATATGGCAGGAAATCTATTGGTGTAAGGTCAGCATGTATCTGATCCATGTAGTTCTTCCATATTTCTGCCGGGTAAGAGCTTCCTGTCAGTTTTTTGACTGTCTCAGGCATATCGCAGCCTACCCATACACATGTGGTGTAGTATCTGGTAAAGCCACAGAACCAGCCATCCTTCTTATCGTTTGTGGTTCCGGTTTTGCCGGCGCAAGGCATGCCATTGTCCAGATTAGCGCTACGTCCGGTTCCTGATTTCATAACATCTGTCATGACATCTGTCATCATACGTGATGCTGTCTCTGTATATATGACGGTATCCTTCTGCGATGATGTATATATGATATTGTTGTCAGAATCTACAATCGACTTAATACATGTCGGATTCCTGTACATTCCATCGTTCTCAAGTGTTGAATATGCAGATGCCATCTCCAGTGTGGATACACCTGTTGTAAAACCTCCAAGTGCTGTTGCTGTGACATAGTCATCCTTTACAATATTGGTAAAATTCATATCCTTGAGATACTGTAAGCCTACCTTTGGCGTAAGCTCATCATATAGCTGCCATGCTACAGTATTCAGTGACTTTTGAACGGCAAACCTGATAGTCACATCACCGTAATATGAATCACCCGAGTTAGACGGTCCTCCATCAAACTTGTGGTCATTTACGATGGTATCCGGTGTCTTACCACGCTCAAATGATGGTGTATACACAATGAGCGGCTTGATTGAGCTTCCCGGCTGACGATGGCTTTGGAAAGCACGGTTTAGCGTATGACTGACCGCATCCTGGCTTCGTCCACCAACTATTGCAACCACCTCGCCTGTGTCGTTGTCTATACAGGTTGCAGCACTCTGCAGCTTAAATGTGCCATCATCGGTCGTGTCTGTAAAGTCCAAAAGCGTAAGGTCAATTGAATCCTGAAGCTGCTGCTGCATAGTCAGATCAATTGATGTATAAATCTTGTAACCGTCTGAGTAGAGCTTTTTCTGACAATATGAATACATCTCATCATATGAAGCATCATACTCCTTTTCTTCATCGTCTGAGTCAAAGTAATACTTGAACTTGAAGCCCTCATTCTCCATGAGCGCCCTCGTAGCGCAGTAATATGCATAGGTATCCACATAATTGTACTTGACCGTGTCATCCTTCTCAGGCATATTGAGGGTTATCTCCTCGTTTATAGCGGCCTCATATTCCTGCTGTGTGATTTTGCCATCTTCCCTTAGATTTTTCAATATGAGATTGCGACGTGTCAATGTATGATCCTTGTTGTTTATCGGGTCATAGTATGTCGGGCTGTTCGGAATCGCACACAAAAAGGCAGTCTGCGACAAATCAAGATCCGAAAGCCCACAGTTAAAATAGCCATGGCACGCTGCCTGAATACCATAATATCCGTTCATGAAATAGACATTATTCAGGTAGAACTCCATAATATCGTTCTTTGAATATTTCCTTTCAAGCTCCATCGCTATGAACATTTCCTTGACTTTTCGCTGCCAGTTCTTGTTCGTATCCAGATAAATATTTCGGGCGAGCTGCATCGTGATGGTACTGCCACCCTGGGTAATTCTCTTGTTCTTTATGATGGACTTTGCGGCACGCACTATTGCCTTTAGGTCCACACCATTGTGCTTGTAGAACTTCTTGTCCTCGATACTGACCATGCAGTTTACGAAGTTCTGCGGTATATCCTCATACTTCACATAGTCAGCCTTTTTGGTAGTGGCCGTCTCTGATATCTCATCACCGTTTGTATCGTAGAGTGTACTCGTGCGCGCCGGTAAAAATGTGTTTTTGTCAGATTTCTGCACGAGCTCTACTGCCTCTGAGTGAAGCTTCGCCACCTTGTCTGCATAGCCTCCAAAGTAATAAAAGCATAATCCACCAAGTATCAGTACCATCAGAAAAATCTGAAGCTTTATGAAAAACCAGAAAACGCGATGCTGCTTTTTCTTCTTTTTCTTTTTCTGTTTTGCCATTTCTAAACGTTACCTCCAAACTATCGGTATACCATTGTATATCGGCATACTTTATAGATAATTGACAACTATATCCAATATGTACTGTCTATTATACTACAATGCCTCTACATCAGATAATTAATAATTGCTTAATTTTCTATTATACCTTTATAGCACAAAAGGAAGCTAATTGCTCCCTTTATCAAGCTATTTTACATCTTTATTACTGTTGTAGTCAAGTAAATAGTTTTTTACAATGCATTTTGCTATCTCTAGCCAAGCTGGTCAGCCAGAAATTCTGCTGCTGCACCCGCCAGCTTTTCGGCAATCTCAGACTTATCGGCTTTTTCATCGTAAACACACAGTATAACGGCTCCCGCGCTATCACCATCATGCACTATTACTGCTATTGCCTGCGCTTCACAGTCAACTTTATCGTCCTTTACCACAGGTATCAGGGTATCGTCTTTTTTACTGTACAATGCACTTTTTCTCTTATCCATAATATTCTCGAGCTCTTTTGACAAAGCCTTGCCTATATAATTTTTGTGGTTTTTGCCGGCTGCCGCTATTATCTCATCCCTATCCGCCACACATACCATGGCTCCTGTTACCTTTGACAGGCTCTGGGCATATGCCTGTGATATATTCTTCAGGCTTCCCACCTGCGAATACTTCTTTAGCACTATCGTCTCGTCCGCATCCATATATATTTCCAGTGGGCTTCCCTCTTTTATATGCAGCATCCTGCGAAGCTCCTTTGGTATAACTATTCTGCCGAGGGAATCTACTCTTCTGGTCAATCCTGTGATTTTCACTTTATTGTCCTCCGGTTACTTTTTTGCATTTGCATTCATGCTTTGGAGGTAGTATATGGGAATTTGAATAAAATATACATTCGATATGCACTGATACAGTGCTCTTTCATAATAGCTTTTATAATGTCACGGTATGTTTTGAATTTGATAAGGTATCTATATCCGTCAGCTCACGCTCATCTGCGATATCCACATATACACAGTCATACTTCTTTGCCACACTTCTGCCACCCTTATCACCCTCCAGTGATAAAAGCTGCGGGATAAGCGATGAATGAAATACACACGGATTACCTACGGTATCTCCACAGCGAAGTGAAAAAACTGATTTCATATTTCCTTTATTTTCAAGCACTTTATCTATTAATTTAATCACGCTTTGACTTTTTAAATATGGCTGGTCAGCTACTGCAA
>OGHW01002465.1_pt1 | contig 11025 bp, 9 predicted proteins | sample 1571641 | NCBI WGS metagenome assembly OGHW01 (sample SAMEA2582066, study PRJEB24529) | metagenome | biome: Human gut stool | place: China | collected 2011 | reverse complement strand
CTAGGGTTCCCTCCACATCGGTCATTCTCTGGGCAAGCAGCTGCTTCAGCCCCGTCTCCTGCTGCATCCCCGCCGATATCTGAAACGCCTGAAGACTGCGGCAGTTCATAAAGGCATCGCTGCCCACCTCTGTCAGTGCCGCTCCAAATCCGAGTGTATGCAGATGCTTGCAGTTATAACACGCCAGACTTCCAAGCTTTCTGACCGTATCCGGCAGAAAGATCTCTTGCAGATAATCTCCGTAAAGCTCCCTGTAAGTTCCTTCGGAAGCTTCATCACAGCGTTGCGCTCTCGCCGAGTCCGCAAAGCAGTAATCTCCGATCTGCGTCAGCGCAGCACCATCCACCATATCCGGCAGTGTGACAACCGGGCTGTCCCCATAGCACCGGAGAAGCGTGACACCCTCTTCGTTCTTTTCAATATATAACAACAGCTCTCCCTGTCTGACAAGCTGTCTTTTGTCATTTCCCCGTATCACTCGCGTTTTGTCTCCTTTGCATCCGGATAGGACAGAACAATCTTCAGAAGCCGGATCAGCTCCTCCGTATCCTTCTGTCCCAGGATCCGGAACATCCCTTCATATTCCCGGCTGATCATCTGCCGCATCTGGACCGCCTGCTTCTTTCCTTCCTCCGTGATGCATACATTTACATGACGTCTGTCCTCTTCCCCGCGGATCCGCGTGATCAATCCCTTTGCTTCCAGACTGTTTAAAATGTCGGTCATTCTTCCCGGCACAACACGAAGATGCTCGGTCAGCTTACCGGCATGCACATGATCCTCAATATAACAAAGATAGCGCAAAACCCCGTATTCTCCACGAATACTGTCCATAACCGTCCGGTTCATCTTGCTGTTTAGCAGTTCCGCCAGAAGATTATATAACTCCTCCCCTAAATTCTGTTCCTTTAATTCCATCTCTACCGTACTCCTTTTGTATCTGTTATCACCGGATATATCTTCGGATCTCCAGCCCTTCCTTTTTCGCCATGGCAACAAGACTCTGCTCATCTGCCATCTCTGCGGTATATATTTTGTTGCGCACATTCGGTGACTTCTGATTCGAAATGCTGCGAAGCTGTCTGATCAGATCTCTGCGCAGCCTTTTGGCATCTACACTTCCAACCATCAGATCCATTGGAAACGCCCCCTTCTTAGTGTTGTTTCTCTCTGTTACTGTAAATTCTTATCAGCCCCCATGCGATCAATACGCCAATCGCAGCACCACAGGAATCGATAAGCACATCCCGCACCTGACCGCTTCGTCCCGGCACAAACAGCTGATGAAACTCATCGGTCGATGCGTAAAGAGCCGTCAGGGCAATGGCAATGACTGCCCGTTTCCTTGTGATCTCTTCTCCGGCAAGCACACCAAGCCACAACATGGCAAGCACTCCATATTCCGTCATATGAGCACCCTTTCGCACCGGAAACTCAATACGCTCAGCCCAGGCAGTTTGCTTCTCCTGCGTCATCTGCGCATAATCCGGCACGATCACCGCACAGACAGCCCTGCCAACCCGCAGGCTCGTCTGCGTCGACTCATCTGCCGGCTGTGCGGAAAAGGAAAATATCACAAGCATCCACAAAAGAGCCCATACGCCAAACAACCCTCTTCGCCTGCCCTGCCTGTCGCAAAACCGAAGAATACCCCGAAGCAGCCCCCGTCCTGCCAGCCACAGAAGATATCCCGCCAATGCCCCCAGCGTATTCATCACAATATCGTCAAGCTGACAAAAACCCCTTCCGGTGCGAAGCTGCACAAACTCAATACAGATGCTGCCAAAAAGTCCCGCCGGAACCGTGATCGGATGCCATCGTTTCGGAAGTAATAAAGGAAGCAGCAATCCAAGCGGAATAAACAACAGTACATTTTCAAGCACCCATGCATGATCCTGCATCGTCGTTCCCCAGGTACCAAACAACCGCATATCCGTCCCCCACCGGCTTCCCGGCTCCCGGCAGAAAAACACAGTCTGCAGAAGTACCACAGCATAGATCACAAACAATACACTGCCGGTCCACTGCCGTCCTCTGACATGACAAAGTCGCAGCACGATCCCCACAAGGATCCCAATCAGCACGGCTTTTGGCAAAAACGCCGCCACATCACTGATATCTGCCAACATACACTGATAAACACTCATCGATCCACCCTCATTACCACATTTTTCTTGCTTTTATTTTACTTATGTATCTTACCATATATTTTCAAAAAAACAACCGCCGCGCAAACAGACTTTTCGTATAACAGACCTCCTGTTTCATCCCGAAAACAGGGTTCCTGTCACTTTTCGCCCATTTGATGCGACGGTCTTTATTTTATCTATTTTTCAGAAATAGACTTTTATTTTGTCTTAACCGATATGATATCCGACCATTTTCCTGCTTTTTTGCTCTTTTTGTCAACAGCACACACCCGGATATAATACTTTTTCGCTGCCTTCAGATTCGAAAGCTTCTTGCCGGCAGTTTTTACCGTAATGACTTTAACGCCTTTTGCTCCCTTACTGCTTCCTTTTTTAAGTGCAGCAAGTTTTTTGCGGCTTGTGCCGTATGCAACACGGTAAGCAACACCTGTCTGTGCCTTCCAGCTAAGCTTTGCCCCTTTGCCAAGTGCCTTTGCCTTCACCTTCGTCACTTTACCCGGTGTCTTTGCGGCTGCCGCGGTTCCATTTCCGTTGTCGGACGCCGGCTGCAGATCCGGCACCGGTGAAGGTGTCACAGATGCACTTCCATTTCCCGGATCCGGTGTCACTGTCGGTACCGGTGTCGGCTCCGCCGGAGTCACATCCTTGATCTCGGCTTGCTTTGTGGCTTCAAAATGATACGTCTGCTCTCTGTAATCGACTGCCTTTTCCATACAATCGGTCTCTTTTGCCACCGGAATCAGAGAAAAACTGTAATCATACATTTTCTTCTCAAGCTGATACTTCTTTAATGTCTCATATCCACAAGAACCATTTCCGGTGCCGCGCACTGCCGCATCCACGGTCACATAAGTTTCCTTTGAAGGCGTCAGTTCACTGACATGCTTTGCTGCCTGCAGCATGGACGGCGTAAAGTGAAGTGCCGATGCATTGACCTCCTGATTACCACTGATCAGCATGCCGACAGCGTCCTTGTCCTCTCCTGTCACACTGATCCAGTGTACGCCGGTAAGATTACCGCAATCCTGCGGCATCGCAAACGGATAATACATATTATTGACAGTTGACCGGTAAACGCCTTTTCTGGTATAACTTTGACGGTCATTATAGCTTTCTCCGTCACCGTTTCCGTACCAGCTTACCTGTTCCATGCCCTCTGCCAGTGTCAGGATTGTTCCCGCCTTGGTGATACGTTTCATACCGGTATGCGTCAGATCCATCTGAACATTTACGGTAACGGTTCCATCACTCTCGACCAGATAATGCATCACGATTGCAGAAGGCTCGACTGCCGTCGAATCAAGCTGGAAATCAGAAAGCCATTTCACAGTGATCACATAACAGCCATCTGCGTTCCATGCCACCTCCGGTGAAGCAGCCAGTGTCAGATTCTTCATGATATCAGCATAGCTTGTGTTATCATTATCCAGTTTTGCACGTCCGATGTTCGGCTGCGGTCCCTGCTTCATCAGCAGCTTCTCCTGATAGTAATAATCCTCCAGAAGACCGGTCTGAAGATTCACATTAAACTTAAAATCCTTTCCGGATACATTATAATAATTACCGTTCTTTACAATGCTTACGTTTTCACCGTTAAACTTATGTGCCTTTGCAGCCTTCTTTGCATCCACTGCAAACTGTGCATAGGAAATTTCCTGTCCCTTTTCCAAAAGACCGTCTGCTGCCTTTGTTCTGACCGAAATATTCAGATAATAATCTGCACCCTCCTTCAACGACTCCGGCAATGTATATGGGATCACGATATCCTTTTCCTGCTGCGCTTCCAGTTCTTCTGTAATCTGCCCCTGTCCGATCACGGTATCGTTTTCCTTCAGTTCCCATATCACATCATATTCGGACAGATCCTCGGAAACGCTCTCGTTTTTGACATGAATGGTCTGCCCGGTCAGCTTATCTTTCTCCGAGGTAAACCAGAAATCCTGATACTGATATCGAACTTCCTTAAGCTCCGGCTGTGGATCTCTGTCTGCAGAAAGAAGACCGTTCTGACAGAAATTCTTGTCTCCGATTTTATCTCCCCAATCACCTCCATATCCGAGAAAATATCCACTCAGATCGTAAAGTCCGCTTGTATGCGCATCCTTTGTTCCGTAATAATTCCAGGCACCGTCAGCGATTGCAACCTTTCTCGACTGGTCAACCCAGTCCCAGATAAAGCCGCCAAGCATGTTATCATACTCCCTGATAATATCCCAGTATTCCTTCAGATTTCCTACCGCATTTCCCATGGCATGATCATACTCGCAGAGAATAAACGGCATGCGGCTTTCATCCTTTGCATAGGATAAAATACTGTCCGGATCATAGTACATATGACTGACCATATCAATTGCCGTAGAACCCTTTCTTCCACCGCTCATGCCCTCATAATGCACCATTCTGCTGCTGTCACGATCCTTGAAAAACTGTACAAGATGTGCAAACATGCCATTGGCATAATTGCCGTCACGCTCAGACCAGCCCTGAGAGGATTCATTGCCGATCGACCAGAACAGATTGCTTGTCGTATTCTTGAAACGCTCGTAGGATGCCGACTGCCTTGTCATTGCTGCCGTCTCAAGCTTACTTAATTTCTCCTCATCGGAATAGATCGCATGCGATTCGTTATTACTTTCACACATTACATAAAGACCGTATTTATCGCAGAGATAATACAGATAGTCATCATTTGGATAATGAGAGGTCCTGATTGCGTTGATATTGTTCTGCTTCATCAGACGCACATCCTCCTCATAAACACGGTGAGAGACATACTTTCCGGTATCCACATCCGTATCGTGGCGGTTGACACCCTTGATCAAAAGACGCTTGCCATTAAGCTTTACCGCGTCATAACGCTTGGTTGCATTATTATATTTTCCATCGGTCGTGACCTTCGTCGATGTAAATGTCAATTTCCGAAATCCCACATTCTGGCTGACACTCTCATAATGAAGCCCTGTTTTCTGATCATACAATGAAACAACCATCGTATACAGATTCGGATGATCCGCATCCCACAGCTTTGGATCGGTTACTGTCATGGAAATTTCCTTTTCACCGGTCTTTCCGGCTGCGATCGTACCAAGAACAGCATTTGTCTTTGCAACCTCATTTCCCTGTGCATCATACAGTGCCACCTTTGCCGCCATATCCGCTGCATCCGTAACCGCATCGTTGACCGTATTCAGGGACAGCTTCATATCTGCCGCCGTGTAATCTTCGTTCAGATCATAGTTCAGATCATAATCCTGCACATGCACCGCCGGCGTACTTGTCAGATAAACATCCCGGAAAATACCGCCGTCATAGATCATGTCCTGATCCTCAAGCCATGTTCCGTCGCAGAATTTAAACACCTTACCCGCAAGTGTATTCTGCTCTCCCTTTGCGTGAAGCAGACCGGTAATATCGAAGGTATGCGGATCATAGCTATCCTCACTGTAACCGACCTCTACCCCATTCACATACAGATAATAGGCAGACTCCACGCCGCCCAGCGTGATATAAACCTTACCGTTATCCTGAAGCATCGAATCCTTCACGGTAAACTGCTTTCGGTAAAGTCCTACCGGATTCTTTTCCGTCGGTGCCATCGGAAATTCTGCGTCACTCTCAAACGGCATAACCGTATTCGTATAGATTGAATGGTCAAAACCGTAGCTGGTCCAGCTTGCCGGCAATGTCACCGTCTTCCAGCCATCCCCATCCTGTTCCTGATAATCCTCCTTTTCAAACGAGCCAAGTCCCTCTGCCTTTTCCGGGTTATTAAGAACCGTCAGATCCCAGCTTTCATCCTTTCCGGTCAGAAGCTGATAATAGTCTGAGTCCTCTCTGTCGTAATCTCTTGCTCCAAGAAATGCCGTCTCTACTGTACCGTACGGAATCAGATTGGAGCTATCCTCCATCGTATTTACCGAAGTAATATCCAAATTGTTCCCTGTACCGGTCCACTCCTTGCCGCTGCACTTCTCTCTTGTCACTGCAGATACCGTCTGCACCGGAAGCGTTCCGTAGGTAAATTCCGTGTCGATAAATGCTTCCTCGTTTTTGTCTGCGTTTGTTTCCGCAGTCACGGTTATATCCGATGCCGCCGAAATAACCATTGCCACCGCTAACACCCCTGCCATGGCACACCGTTTCATTTTGACTGATCTCATTTTCCTTCCTCCATTCTATTTGCTGCATTTCCCTGTAAACCGTATCGCGATATCATTATCTTAGCATTGCCGTTTCTAAAATACAACGGTTTGCAAAAATTGTATGTTCATTTTGTTACAATTCGTTCATATTGCAGAAAGCACTGTTGTCTTCCGTGTTTCTATCCATATTTTCGCTCTGTCAGATATAACAGAAAATCATTTTATATCATTTCAAAAGGGTTATCATGAACACAACAGAATGAGTTTATGATATACTTTAAGATCAACAACATTGATACATTCAGAAAAGAGGGATTGTATGTGGCTTTTATATGCCGTCGGCTCTTCCTTTTTTGCCGGCATCACTTCCATACTTGCCAAATGTGGCATCCGCAAAACAGATTCTGACGCAGCAACGGCGATCCGCACCTGCGTTGTCCTCTCATTTTCCTGGCTTCTGGTGTCTCTGACCGGAGCATACCGTGGCATTGGACAGATTTCCGGATCGACACTTTTGTTTCTGATCCTGTCCGGACTTGCCACCGGCGGCTCCTGGCTCTGCTATTTTCACGCCCTGCAGAAAGGCGACATCAATAAAGTCGTTCCGATTGACAAATCAAGTACGATCTTAACAATTCTTCTCGCCCTGATCTTCTTCCATGAGGGAATGAGTCTGAAAAAGGGTGCAGCCGTTATCCTGATCGCCCTCGGCACATTTCTGATGATCACAAAGAAGGAATCAGACGCAGCCAATGCCGACTCCGGACAGAAAAGCTGGCTGATCTATGCGGTATTGTCTGCGGTTTTCGCCAGTCTGACCGCCATCCTTGGTAAGATCGGAATCAGCGGTATCGACTCCAATCTCGGAACAGCGATCCGTACTACCGTCGTTCTTTTCATGGCGTGGATCATGGTATTTGCCAAGTCAAAAGCATCGGAGCTTCGCGGTATTTCCCGTCGGGAGATGTTTTTCATCTGTCTGTCCGGACTTGCCACCGGTGCTTCCTGGCTCTGCTACTACCATGCCCTCCGGGAAGGACCTGCCAGCGTCGTCGTTCCGATCGACAAGCTGAGTATTCTCGTCACGATCGCATTCTCACGGGTTGTCTTCCACGAAAAACTCACTAAAAAATCAGCAGCCGGTTTGGGGCTGCTGACCTTAGGTACACTTATGATGATATAGTAAGCATCATAAATTATTCTTTATTTCATTTTATATATCAATTGGGGGCAAAATCATTTTGCCCCCAATATCATTGAATATTCTTAATTGTGGTCATTCAAATGCCTTGCGGATACTGTCATAATGAAGGAAGATTCCTTCGTTTCCGTACTTTTCAATCTCCGTAAGATCTGCGATTTCAAAGCCCTTTACTTCTTCCTGCTGAACTTTGACATCGGACTCCTCAAAGTCCATGGTAAACCGGTAAACATCCACGAAGTAATTATCGCCTTCCTTGATGTTCTCCCGGCGATAGGAAAACAAAAGACCGCCCTCTGCATTTGACACATCAAGTCCGGTTTCTTCTAACACTTCTCTGGCAACAGCATCAGCAGAATCCTCTCCGGCCTGTACACCGCCTCCCGGAACTTCCCACCAGCCCGGTGCCCATTCCTTATCCATGGCACGCTTTGTGATCAGGAACTTTCCGTCTGGGCGCCTGATCACTCCGAGTACAGACAAATGGTACTCTCCCTCCTTCAGACACCAGTCGTTGCGTTTCATCGTGCGTCCGGTACGCTGTTTATTCTCATCGTATATATCCCAAAATTCCATTATCTTGATTCCTCTGTATTTAATAATCGGTTTAGTTTTTTGTCAAATGCTGAGCTTACACGCATTATTTTATGCTTCTTCATTCATCTTCGCTAACTTGGCTGCCTGATCCACCGCAATGATATTATCAAGAAGCTCGGTCAGATCTCCATCAAGGATCTCATTCAGGCGATGACTCGTAAACTTAATACGGTGATCGGTCACACGTCCCTGCGGGAAATTGTAGGTACGGATCTTCTCGGAACGATCACCGGTACCAACCTGGCTGCGGCGCTCTGCTGACTGCTCGCTCTCCGCCTTCTCCCGCTCCAGATCATAAATTCTGGAACGCAGTACCTTCATCGCCTTGTCCTTATTCTTGAGCTGCGATTTCTCATCCTGACAGGAAACGACAATTCCGGTCGGAATATGTGTAATTCGTACTGCAGAGTCTGTCGTATTGACACACTGACCACCGTTTCCGGATGCACGGAATACATCGATCTTACAATCTTTCGGATCAACCTGTACGTCAACCTCTTCTACCTCCGGCATGATCGCTACGGTTGCCGTAGAGGTATGGATTCTTCCGCCGGACTCGGTAGATGGGATACGCTGTACACGATGTACACCACTCTCATATTTCAGCTTGGAATACGCTCCCAGACCATTTACCATAAATACTATTTCTTTAAATCCGCCAATTCCGTTTTCGTTGGCACTCATCACTTCTACCTTCCAATGATTCGTCTCGGCAAACTTCGAATACATACGGAACAGATCTGCTGCAAAAAGAGCGGCTTCATCACCGCCTGCACCGCCACGGATTTCAACGATAACATTTCGTTCATCGTTCGGATCCTTCGGTAAAAGCAGAATTTTCAAATCTTCCGCAAGATTTTTGATATTATCCTTAGCCTCGTCAAGCTCGATCTGAGCAAGCTCTTTAAGCTCTTTGTCGCTTGTTTCCTCAAGAATTTCAAGGCTGTCTTTTTCGGTCTGAACAGCCTCTTTGTATTTACGGTAGGTCAAAACGATTTCCTCAATCGACTTGATTTCCTTCATAATTTTCTGATATTCCTCGGGATTGCCCGCTACTGACGGCTGGTAGAGTCTTTCGGAAAGCTCGGAGTACCTTTTGTCAAATATTTCGATTTTTTCAAACATATATATCTTACTCCGTCAAAATTTTTTTAATATTTTTTTCAATCTTTGCACGGGGTGCCATAACCTCTCTGCCGCATTTTTCGCATTTTATCTTAAAATCCATTCCCACACGCAGAATTTCAAAGGTTTTGCAACCGCATGGGTGCTGTTTTTTCATCTCAACTCTGTCGCCAACGCTGATATCCACAAAAATCACCCTCCTGCAAATTTTTACATTCTTCACATTTTGAATTTCCATGATTATTTACATCACTTTAGAGATGCAAATAATCTGCACTTAGATTATACAACAGAGATTTAAAAATATCAACCAATGCCGATAATTGTGAGAAGTCCCGTGTATTCAAGCGAAAGGGCAACGGGAATTGAAATCAGCAGAGAAAATGCACTCTGTTTTACATCCTTGAACAAAATTCCGATGCTTGCAAGCCAAAGTATAAATTCGGGGAAGTACAGAATTCCGAAATCGGCAAAGTTGAGATTAAATGCAAAGCAACAGAATATTGCTATGAGTACGGAAGAAATTCCGATTGCAAGCGCACCCCGTCCCCTTGCATACCAAATCAGAAATGCCAAAAACGGCGATACAACAGCAAGAATCAGCCACCTCATAAGGTATGGAATATCGGGATAAAAGCCTGCAAAAACACTTGTCCACACATAGTACCCTATTAACATTCCCACAAAAAACGCAAAAACATTAATTCCTGCTTTTAAGGGGGATTTGCTGAATACGGCAAGGCACACGGCAATAAAAATCCACGGTGCCGTTCTGCCCAAAAAATTTGACAAATCAAGCCAATCGAGAAAGCTCGGCAGTCTGTTCAAATCAAGAAACTTTGCGACAATTCCCATGCCGCCTCCAAAAAGCAGAGCAAAGAATGTTGTCATAATTTGTTTCGGTACGGACATTTTGCCCGATACCTTTCGGGTTTTATTCAAAATTTTTAACATAAAATCCTCGTTTCATCTACATCAAAAGGACTTCTCAAAAAAGAAGTCCTCTTTAATCTTAATTATTCCGCACTGTTTTGCTCACCGAAAACCTTTAAAATTTCGTCTTTGTGAGCCATAATCGCATCGTAGCCCTCCTGAATGGTTTCGTCAACGCTGTCCATTGAGAAAAGCTGTGTGTTTTCATTTTTGATATCAATTGCGAGGTCAGCCATTTTCTTTGACTCTCTTGTGCCGTCAATTGAATAAACATCAAGCGCACGCCAAATAACCTTAATAAGACCACCCAGGCCTGCGTCGGGATTGTAGGTCATAATATCAAAGCCGATTGCAAGAACCTTGCCGACGCCCATATCACGCAGAATTTTTACGGGCAAATTGTCCTTTGAACCGCCGTCAATAAAGTTGTACTTGTCATAAGGACAGGTTGTGTAAATTGCAGGGAACGACATACTTGCACGAACAGCAGTTTCAAGCGGAGCGCCCGTTATGTAGTGAATATGCTCGTTTTCAAGATTTTCTTCCTTGGTTGTAAAAATACACTCATCGGTTGTAAGCGTGTCAACCGTACAGATTGAAAGGTTAATCGGAAGATTTTCAAAGCCTGTTATTCCTTTTTCATTCATAATGTCACGGATAACATTTTCAATCAGTTCACCCGACTTGATGCCGTCTTTCTGAATCTTTTTATTTAGAATAAGCTGTGCAAGAGATTTGAAAATAAGGCCGTTGTCGATTTCGGCAAGAGTTTTCCAATGCTTTTTTGCAACTCTTTTCATTTCATCGGAATCACAGCCCATTGCAACGATTGCAGCCATTGCCGCACCCGAGCTTGTACCCGAAACATACTGCGGAT
>OGHW01002453.1_pt1 | contig 11071 bp, 6 predicted proteins | sample 1571641 | NCBI WGS metagenome assembly OGHW01 (sample SAMEA2582066, study PRJEB24529) | metagenome | biome: Human gut stool | place: China | collected 2011 | reverse complement strand
CGTCATAAAACGGGGCGTGTACAGGTTGTTAACGACTATATTCACTCCTTTGACGTAACGGATGAATTTAAAACACACTATTTTAATACCATGGATTTCCTTGTGCCTAATTATGAGAAGGAAGGCAAAGCCCAATTTATTGTAGCCGTTGGCTGTACAGGCGGTATGCACCGCTCTGTTGCCATGGCAGAGGCTTTGTATGCTCATTTATTAGAAAAAGGTTATCGTGTCACGGTGGAACATCGGGATATGATGAAGAATAATGTGGAAGAAGATTTTAATCCACATCAAGCAGATCTAGGGGATTAAAAGGGGATTATATGTTACGAAAACGTTGGTTCCGGTGGTTAATTCCGGGCCTTAATATAAAACGTTGGCTTGCTCTCTATAGCTTGGGGGTAGGCTTATTAATCATAGGCATTTCACTATTATTTAACTATCAATGGTTATCGTATATAGAGGATATTGTTCTTGCCTATTCCTATTCCTTAACCGGATATTATAATTACAATGTATTGATTTTAGTGGGCGCAGTACTTATCGGTATAGCGGCTGTCTTGATTTTAGTTGGTACGAGCAAGGTTATTAAAACCATTATCCGTGCTGTTTTACCAGATCCATCTAGTAAGGTATCAGATATTATCTTTCAAAATATCCGTCTTGATAAAGGCCCTAAAATCGTCGTTATTGGTGGTGGTACGGGCTTATCCAATTTATTGCGCGGTTTGAAAGCTCACACATCTAATTTATCGGCTATCGTTACGGTTGCCGATGATGGCGGTTCTTCTGGTCGCTTGCGAGAAGATTTTAAAATGATTGCACCTGGCGATTTACGCAACTGTCTTATAGCTCTTGCAGAACAAGAAGGGGTTATGGAAAATCTTTTCCGCTATCGGTTTGAAGGGAACAATGAGCTCTCTGGTCATAGCTTTGGGAATCTCTTTATTACGGCGTTGGCACAGGTTTATGATGGCGATATAGAGGAGGCCCTCGAAGCGGCTAGTAAATTATTGCGTGTCCGCGGTCGTGTCATTCCGTCGTCTACAGAATTTATTCAACTCAGTGCTGAACTCATTGATGGCACAATTGTGGATGGTGAAAGTAATATTCCACACGCAGGAAAGAAGATTAAACGCGTATTTAGTAGTCCTGAACATCCAAAACCAGAAGGCGCTGCATTGCGCGCCATTGATGAAGCGGATGTTATCATATTAGGGCCTGGTAGTCTCTATACGAGTATCATTCCTAATTTATTGACCGACAAAATTGCGGACCATGTACGCGCTAGTAAGGCCAATAAAATTTACATTGCCAATGTAATGACACAACCTGGTGAAACGTCAGGCTACACATTGGCTGATCACGTACAAGCTATCATCGACCATAGTGGGGTAGGCATCATCGATACGGTTCTCGCCAATGATGGACCTTTGCCAATTCAAATGGTAGAACAGTATAGCGCAGTTGGTTCAGAACCTGTGGCTATCGATTCTAAACGTTTACAAGACATGGGGATTCGCACGGTTAGAGCAACACTCATTAGTCAAGAAAAACCTGCTATTCATGACCCAGAACGTTTAGGTAAGGTCCTTATGGATATCATATATGCTATGAAATCAGATATGGAACCACGGGTATTAGAATATTATTTACGCCGTGCTGATCATTAGAAAGGAAAACCTATGTCTTTTGCAGAAGATGTAAAAAATGAATTATGTGCCTATGAGCCTGAAACGGATACCGATGTGGCCATGAAGATTGAAGCATCCTGCTTATTGCGCATGGGTGGTTCCTTATTGCTCGGTATGAGGGGAGCTATCGGTATACGACTAGCCACTGCTAATAATGCGGTGGCTAGACGTTTGCTAGGCATACTTAAAAAACAATACGAATTGCCGACCCATGTTATGGTGCGCCAAGGTTTAAATTTGCGGAAAAAGAATATGTATACATTAACGGTGGACCCATCTCAAGAGGGGCGTCAAGCCTTAGAAGATTTGGCGTTGTGGCCTGTCACCGAACAGTTGCCACGGAAGTGGTTACACTCAATGGAGGCGCGACGAGCCTTCTTGCGCGGCGCTTTTTTAGGGGGCGGATCCGTTAATAAACCACAAAGTGATTACCATCTTGAGTTTATGACGGGCAACGAAGCTTTTGCACGAGAAATTGTATATGTATTGAAATTATTTCACATTCATGCAGGTCTAACAGAGCGTAAAGAAGAATATGTGGTATATCTTAAAGAAGGCGATGCGGTAACAAATTGTTTACAGGTCATGGGTGCTCAATCGGCATTGATGGAATTTGAAAATGTACGCATCATGAAGACCGTTCGCAATCAGATCAATCGACAGGTAAATTGTGAGACTGCAAACTTACAAAAAACCGTAGATGCAGCGGTACGTCAAGTGAAAGCCATCCGTATATTGGATGAGCATATAGGTATTGATGCATTGCCGGATAAATTGAAAATTGTAGCTAGATTGCGCTGGAATAATCCGGAAGCAAGTTTAAAAGAATTAGAAGAAATGATGAATGGTACCTTATCTAAATCAGGTATTGGACATCGTTTGAAAAAGTTAGAAGCATTAGCCCTTACATATGATCCTATGGGGCTGGAAGAGGTTTAATATTATGTTATTTAAGAAAACATATAAGCTAGCGACGATGTTAGCAGTTATGGGAGCATTAACAGGTCATGCGGCAAGCGATATTGATTTGAACTCCATAGGATATTTTTCGTTTACTCCATTACCAGCGGAATTACAAGCGCAGAAGGATACGTTGCTATTATCCGATAGTCCTGAATATGTAGGTCCCGTAGGCGGCGTTTTAAGTGCTGGTAGCATTAATGGGAAAGGGCGTATCTACTTTTACCATGTAAATGAAATGGCTGAACCTCATAAGATTGCCATTATCTTAGAGAATACCGGTAATGAACCAAATGGCATTGCCGTGTTCCGTGAACTAAAGTCCATCGCCACATCTGATTATTTTGCGGCGGGCCGCGATTTATCACGAAAGGAATTAGAGCAACCATTGACGGATAAACCATTGTATTCCTTTGTGATGCCTCCCAAAAGTCGTCAACTCGTATTTACCGATTTAGAACATTCCCCAATACCTAAAGATGCTTTATTTACAGGCATCGTAGATTTGCAAACGAGTGCTCCCGTATTTGCACGGGTTATGATGATTCCTATGAATCTGAACTCTATTGAGTCCTCGTATTGGGTGAATAATTTGCCTATAGACCATGTGCGGTTGCGTGGTACTTTCACCGGTGCTGAGCGCGAAATGGCAGTAACAAAAGAATATAACACCACGTTAGGTGGCGCCTATGTGGAACTGGGTAATGATAGAGAAGACCGTTTTGTAGAGGGCGTGGATGAGCTCGATAATAAGGCCTATGTAAAGGACGCAGGGAACTATGGTATTTCTTATACCGTTAAAATTCCTACAAGTGGCGAGGATCCTTTCCGTCTCTATTTCAATCCATTAGGCGGCGGTTATTCTGGTTCCTTTACTGTGAAAGCACAACGTCGTTGGCAAAAGGCTCCTAGTGAAAGCATGACCTATCACATCGGTGGTGACGACGGACTGATGGCATTAGGTCATAATACTGTATTAGATTCTCGATACATGGGGAACTATTACGGTGGTGATACGTTGACCATCGATTTCATGCCGGCTGGTGCTTCGAATTTACCAGTTCGTTTTTTACTGATTCCAGAAGCGTTAGCCAACCCTCAATATGCGCGCGTATTGGCCACTAATGAAGCTGGTCAGCGTGCATTAGAAGCAGAGGCACAAAAAGAAGCTGCCGAAGCAGCTAAGAAGGTGGCTATTGAAGAAAAATATGTAGCAGCGAAAACGCAAAAAGAAGAACAAGCTCATCAATTAGCAGAGGCAGCTAAATTAGCGGCTGAAAAGGCAGCTGCTGCTCATAAAGCGGCTCAAGATAGACAGGCTGAATTAGATAAACGAGATGCAGAGGAACAAGCTAAACTCAAGGCAAAAGCCGATGCAGCTGCTGAACGAGCACGTGCTAAGGCGGAAGCTGATCGACAATTGGCTGAACAAAAAGCTAAGGCTGATGCCCAAAAAGCGGAAGCAGCACGCATTGCAGCAGAGCAAAAGGCGAAAGATGATGCGGCTAGGGCTGAAGCGGCGCGTATTGCAGCAGAACAACAACGCATTGCAGCAGAACAAGCAGCTCGTGAAAAGGCTGAGCGTGAGCAAGCCGCTCGAGATGCGGCTGAGAAAAAAGCTCGCGAATATGCAGCAAAATTAGAGGCACAACGTTTAGAAGCTCAGCGTAAGGCTGAAGAAGAGCGTATTATTGCTGAACAACGTGCAGAAGCAGCTCGCATTGAGGCAGAGCATAAAGCGGCGGAACAAGCGGCTAAAAATGAAGCAGAACGACAAGAAGCAGCTCGTAAAGCTGAAGCAGCTCGACAAGAAGCGGCTCGTCAGGCTGAAGAAAAACGTAGAGCGGCAGAAGCTAAAGCAGAAGCAGAGCGTATTGCAGCAGAAGCTAAACGTGCTGAAGAGGCCAGAAAAGCAGAAGCCGCCCGACAAGAGGCTATGCGCAAGGCTGAGATTGCTCGACAAGAAGCGGCCCGTAAAGCTGAAGAAGAGCGCTTAGCAGCGATTGCTAAAGCTCAAGAAGAGGCACGCAAAGCAGAGGAGGCACGTCAACAGGAAGAGGCCCGTAGAGCAGAAGCAGCGCGTAAAGCCGAAGATGCACGCCGTGCTGAAGAGGCTCGTAAGGCAGAGGCTGCAAGAATTGCGGAAGCAGAACGTATTGCTGAAGCTGCTCGACAAGCTGAGGAAGCTCGCATCCGCGAAGAAAACCGCGCTGCAGAAGCGGCACGTAAAGCAGAGCGTGAACGGATTGCGAAGGAACAAGCAGAAGCGGCTAAAAAAGCCGAAGAAGCTCGCCAATTGGCAGAAAAACGGTACCGTGAATACGAAATTGCTCAAGAACAAGCTAAAGAGGCACGCCGTCGTGCTGATATTCAACGGGAAGCTCAGAAAAAAGCAGCTCAACGGGCTGAAGAAATCCGCTTAGCTGCACAACGACAAATTATCGCTAAGCGAAACGCAGAAATTGCACGTCAAAAATTAGCTGAAGAACGTGAAGCAGCGCGTATTGCAGCACAAGGTGGTAAACGTCGTAGCTTTGCCGAGTTAGATGATGTTAATACATCTGCTGATCAAGATGAAGATACTACACAAAATGCGGTATCTATTGATCAGTTGACAAGAAAACAACAGTAAACGAATCGGTGGATTTACATATTAAATCGGATGCCTGTTGAGGCATCCGATTTGTGTTTCTTTATGGGAATTACATTGACTTTCACAGGTAATTTCAGTACAATGAATAGAGATAAGTGCAATATACAGTACGAGATACTGTAGCATTACAAAATCCCTTTTAAATTGGTCCAGAGAGGCTAAAAAAGGACATATAGTTGAAGCGCCCTCAAGGGCTTCTTTGTGCAAACTATTCGACCTTTTGCCCTGGGGCAAGAGGTCTTTTTTGTTATACGGTTAGGAGGCAATCATGGGACAAGTGAGCTTGCATGGCAAACATTTGTTAGGGTTACAACATGCTACACCTGAAGAGATTAAATTGATTCTAGATGTAGCGAAAAAGATGAAGAAGGTTGTTTTGTCTGATGACAAAAAAATCCCTTATTTGAAAGGTAAGGCGATTATCAATCTATTCATGGAACCTAGTACACGTACGCGTAGTTCTTTTGAACTAGCAGGTAAATATTTAGGGGCAGATGTAATCAATATTACACCAAGTGGTTCCTCTATGGGTAAGGGTGAAAGCTTCCGCGATACATTATTAACATTGTCCTATATGGGGACGGATGCCATCGTAATGCGCAGTAGTGCAGAAGGGGCTCCTCTCTATGCAACAAAAGCCGTTGATCCTATCATTATCAATGCTGGCGATGGTGCCCATGAACATCCAACACAAGCATTGCTCGATATGTTCTCCATCATTGAACGCAAAGGTTCATTAGAAGGTAAAAAAGTCGTTATCGTAGGCGATATTATGCATAGCCGTGTAGCTCGCTCCGATGTTTACGGTCTTACTAAAATGGGGGCTGATGTTCATTTAGCAGGTCCTCGCACTATGCTCTATCCTGAGCTTGAAAAAATGGGTGTTACCATTCATCACGATGTGCGTGAAGCTGTGAAAGACGCAGATGTTGTCAATGTTCTTCGCATCCAATTAGAACGCATTCACTCTGCTCTATATCCAACAAATCGCGAATATGCGCGTATCTTTGGTATCAATAAAGATGTATTAAGCCTTGCAAAAGATGATGTTATGGTTATGCATCCAGGCCCAATGAACCGTGGCCTTGAAATTTCCCCAGATGTAGCCTACTGGGATCAATCCGTAATTCAAGAACAAGTACGCAATGGTGTATCCGTTCGTATGGCTGTATTGTACTTAACAATTCATGGAGGTGACGGTAGTGAGCTTGCTTATTAAAAATGGTACGGTAGTCAATCCGGCAAAACAACAACATGAAGTAGCAGACGTTCTCGTGAAAGATGGTAAAATTGCAGCCATCGGTCAAAATTTAAGTGCAGATGGTGCTGAAGTATATGATGCAACAGGACTTATTGTAGCACCGGGCCTTATCGATATTCATACACATTTGCGCGAACCAGGCCAAGAAGCAAAAGAAGATTTCCATTCTGGTACACAAGCGGCAGCTGCTGGTGGTTTTACACGCGTCGTGACCATGGCGAATACAACACCAGTAGTAGATAATGCGGCTCTTGTACGAGGTTTGAAAAAACAAGCTGAACTTACTGGTATCGTAAAAGTAGAATTCATCGGTGCTGTATCCAAGAACCTTGAAGGTAAAGAACTTGCTGAATTAGGTGATATGGCTGAGGCTGGTGTTGTAGCGTATTCTGATGATGGACATTATGTAGAAAGTGCTGCTTTCATGCGTCGTGCGTTGGAGTATTCATCCATGTTCAATAAAATGGTTATCGACCATGCAGAAGATATTAGCTTGACTAAAAATGGTCATATGCATGAAGGTTTCGTATCTTATGAAATGGGCGTTATCGGTCGTCCTGCAGTAGCTGAAGATTTGGCGGTAGCTCGTGATATTTTACTAGCGGAAATGACAGGTGGTCATATCCATATCGCTCACGTAAGTAGTAAAAATACGGTGGATATGGTACGCCGTGCAAAGGCTAAAGGGGTTAATGTAACTTGTGAGGTAACAAGCCAACATCTATCCTTTACTGATGAATATTTGCGCGAATATAATCCGGCTTTCAAAATGGCACCGCCAATTCGTTCTGAAGATCATCGTCAAGCATTGCTAGAAGGTTTGAAAGACGGCACTATTGATGCGATTATCACTGACCATGCACCACATGCATTCGAAGAAAAAGACCACGAATTCTGCTGTGCTCCAAATGGTTTTAGCGGGCTTGAAACATCCTTGGCTGGCGTTATTACTAATGCCTATGGTCCAGATAAACTTAGCATCGACCAAGTGGTGTACTACATGAGTACACGTCCAGCTGAATTGATGCATCTAGATGCAGGTGTGTTAGAAGTTGGTAAACCAGCGGATATTACAGTATTCTCTACTACAGAACAATGGACTGTAGATAGAAATAAATTCTATACAAAAGGTAAAGTCAGCCCATTTGATGGCATGATTGTTACTGGTAAAGCAAAACTTACCGTTGTAGACGGTAACATCGTTATGAAGGAGGGCGTGGTCCTATAATGAAAGGCAAATTAGTTCTGGAAGATGGTTCCGTATTTGAAGGTTCCCTATTAGGCGGCGCTCCTACAGTGGGCGAAGTTGTGTTTAATACAGGCATGACTGGATATCAAGAAATTTTGACTGACCCATCCTATGCGGATCAAATTATTACATTAACATATCCACTCGTTGGTAACTATGGTACATTAAATGCTATTACACAAGGTCCTAAACCATATTGCAAGGGCTTTATCGTAGGTGAACTATGTGATTTCCCATCCAATTGGCAAAATGAAGGTTTGTTCAGCGAATATTTACGTTTGCATGGCATTCCTTGCCTCTATGATGTAGATACGCGTGCTATTACTCGTACTATTCGTAACCATGGTGTTATGAAAGGCGTACTTGTGCGTGCTGATTATCCGATGGAAGATATTCAAAAATTATTTAAACAAGATTTGCCTACAGACCAAGTTATGCGCGTCACTACAAAATGGCAAGGCATGCGTGGCGATAAAAATGCAGAATTCCATGTGGCTGTAATGGATTATGGTGTAAAAGAAAATATTCTTCGATCCTTAGAGGTTGCTGGTTGCCGTTTAACTGTATTCCCAGCAGATTCTAAAGCAGAAGATGTACTCGCTGTTAATCCTGATGGCATTTTCTTGTCCAATGGACCTGGAGACCCTCAAGATTTAGGTTATGCAGTAGAAGAAGTGAAGAAAATGTTTGGTAAGAAACCAATCTTTGGTATCTGCATGGGTCACCAAGTATTGGCACAAGCATACGGCGGCACTACATTCAAACTTAAATTTGGTCATCGTGGTTCTAACCACCCTGTACAAGATCTTCGTACAGGCCGTGTATATATTACATCTCAAAATCATGGCTTTGCCGTAGATGATTCTTCTTTGCCTGATTATATTGAAATCACACATCGCAGTGTGAATGATGGTACTGTAGAAGGTATGCGCCACAAAGAATTGCCAATCTTTTCCGTACAATATCATCCAGAAGCGTCCCCTGGACCTACTGATAACCTATATTTGTTTGATGAATTTGAAGATATGATGAGAAAGGGAAAATAATATGACCACAGAAGCAAAAAAAGTACTCGTAATTGGTTCTGGTCCAATTATTATCGGCCAAGCAGCAGAATTCGACTATGCTGGTACACAAGCGTGCCGTTCCCTTCGTGAAGAAGGCTATAAGGTAGTATTGGTTAACTCTAACCCTGCAACAATCATGACAGATACAGATATTGCAGACCGTGTATATGTAGAACCTATTAGCCTTGAATTCGTAACAGAAGTTATTAAAAAAGAACGCCCTTGGGGCTTATTGGCAACATTGGGTGGCCAAGTAGGTTTAAATATGGCCGTTCAATTATCAGAAGCTGGCGTACTCGAAGAGTATGGCGTTAAGTTGCTTGGTACGACATTAGAAGCTATTAAACATGCAGAAGACCGCGAACTATTCAAGGAAGCGATGAAGGAGATAAATCAACCAGTTCCTGAATCCGACATCTTCAATGACCTTGAAGAAGCTGTAGCCTTTGCAAATCGCATCGGCTATCCTATCATCATCCGTCCTGCTTATACATTGGGCGGTACTGGTGGCGGTATTGCTCATAACGAAGATGAAATGTATGAAATCACACGCCGTGGTTTGAAACTTTCACCAATTCACCAAATTTTGGCGGAACGTTCCGTTGCAGGTTGGAAAGAAATTGAATACGAAGTTATGCGCGATAGTGCAGACAACTGTATCATCGTATGTAACATGGAAAATATCGACCCTGTAGGCGTACATACGGGTGATTCCATCGTTGTGGCACCAAGCCAAACATTGAACGATATTCAATACCAAATGCTTCGTACCGCATCTGTTGACATCATTCGCTATTTGAAAATCGAAGGTGGTTGTAACGTACAATACGCTTTGAATCCAGATAGTAACGAATATATCGTTATCGAAGTAAACCCTCGTGTATCCCGTTCCTCTGCATTGGCATCTAAAGCAACTGGTTATCCAATCGCGAAGGTAGCTGCAAAAATTGCAGTAGGCATGACATTGGATCAAATTACCAATGCTGTAACAGGTGAAACAAAAGCGTGCTTCGAACCAACACTTGACTATGTGGTAACTAAATTCCCTCGTTGGCCATTTGAAAAATTCAACTTGGCGGATCGCACATTGGGCACTCAAATGAAGGCCACAGGCGAAGTTATGGCTATTGACCGTACCTTGGAAGGTTCTTTATTGAAAGCTATCCGCTCCTTGGAAATCGGTTTAGACCATATTGAGCTTAAGAAAATCGCTCATGAGTCCATGGAACAATTGATTGAACGTTTACATTTAGTAGATGATGAACGTATCTACGTTGTGGCTGAAGCACTTCGCAAGGGAATTAGTGTAGAAAAAATCCACTACATTACTAAAATCGATACATTCTTCATTGAAAAAATCAAGAATATCGTCAATGTAGAAAAAACGTTAACTGAACATGGTTTGACTCAAGATATATTGCGTCTAGCTAAACGTTATTCCTTCCCTGATACTGTTATTGCACGCTATGCAAATACTACAGCAGACGAGGTAAAAGCAAAACGTAAAGAATGGAATATTCTTCCAACCTATAAATATGTAGATACATGTGCTGCAGAATTTGAATCTAAAACGCCGTACTACTATAGTGCTTATGCACAAGAAGACGAAGTTAAACCATTAGGTGAAAAATCTGTTGTCGTACTCGGCTCTGGCCCTATCCGTATCGGTCAAGGCGTTGAATTCGACTATTGTTCCGTACATTCCTCTTGGGCTCTTCGCAAAGCGGGTTATCAATCCATTATGATTAACAACAATCCGGAAACTGTATCTACGGATTTTGATATTTCTGATTCCTTGTACTTCGAACCATTAACTGTGGACGATGTAATGGAAATCATTGATAAAGAAAAACCAGCTGGTGTTATTGCTCAATTTGGGGGTCAAACAGCCATTAACTTGGCGGGCCCATTGGCTAAACGCGGTGTAAAAATTCTCGGTACATCCGTAGATAGCATCGACATGGCGGAAGACCGTGAACGTTTTGATGAATTGTTGGCAAAACTTGGTATTCCTCGTCCAGTAGGTGCTCTTGTTACATCTGATGAAGAAGCGCAAGAAGCTGCCAAGAACTTAAAATACCCATTGATCGTTCGTCCTTCTTATGTATTGGGTGGTCGTGCTATGGAAATCGTATACAACGATAAAGAACTCGATGTATACATGAAGGAAGCCGTAGTAGCATCTAAGGA
>OGHW01002447.1_pt1 | contig 11114 bp, 10 predicted proteins | sample 1571641 | NCBI WGS metagenome assembly OGHW01 (sample SAMEA2582066, study PRJEB24529) | metagenome | biome: Human gut stool | place: China | collected 2011 | reverse complement strand
AGAAAGGACTCGATGAGTATATGGACGAAAATGGTAACATCATTTACGGATAAAAAATTATGAAACTACGGATCTCTCTTCTTATTATTTTAATTAGTATGCTTTTCGCCTCCTGCGGGATAAGCACGGGAAAGGGTACGGAGCAGAAGGAAGAGGAGATTTCTGTTCTAAGATATGATAAGCTGTTGAGCGAATACGTTCGCTCCAACAGCTTTTCTGCTATGCAGAAGTTGACGATGGACTACCGTATGCCGACGAAAATCCTGATTGAGGATGTATTGTCTATCGGTACGGTGAAAGATGATACCATTTCGCAACGTCTGCAGAAATTCTATTCGGATACGACTTTAGTCCGTTTGCTTAGCGACGTAGAAGCAAAGTACCCTAATCTGGATGAGGTAGAAAAAGGACTTAACAAAGGATTCCGGAAACTGAAGAAGGAAGTGCCTGATACAAAAGTGCCGTTTATCTATTCGCAAGTGTCTGCCTTCAACGAATCTATAATTTTGGTGGATTCTTTATTAGGGATCAGTCTTGATAAATATATGGGGGAAGATTATCCTCTTTATAAGCGTTTCTATTACGATTATCAATGTCGCTCGATGCGTCCGGAACGGATTGTGCCGGATTGTTTTGCTTTTTATCTTTTGAGCCGTTACGGAATGAACTATCATGAGGGTACTTGTTTGATTGACTTGATGATGCACTCCGGAAAAATCAACTACGTCGTGCAAAACTTATTAGGATATAGTGATATCGGCGAAGCGATGGGATATTCCAAGGAGGAAAACGACTGGTGTAAGGAGAATGAAAAGGAGATATGGAATTATATCTGTACCAACGATCATCTGCATGCACGAGACCCGATGGTGATCCGCTATTATATGAAGCCTGCTCCTGCTGTCGATATGTTAGGTGCTCAAGCTCCGGCATTGATTGGGACATGGATGGGAGCAAGAATCATCGCTTCTTATATGAAAAAGCATAAGGACATGAAACTGAAAGATCTCCTGGAATTTACTGATTATCATGTGATGTTAAGTGAATCCAACTATCTGGCTTCCTAAACTGTTGCATTTTTCAATTTTTAATTAGCTTCGCTCAAAACCTTATTTGATTTTTAATATTAAAGTATAGTCTTAATTTTCAATTTAAAAAGTGGAAACTGCCCTCTATTTGTTGCCCGTGACGTTAGGTGATACGTCTATTGAAAAGGTATTGCCTTCTTATAATAAGGAGATCATTTCTGGTATCCGGTATTTTATAGTTGAAGATGTTCGTTCTGCCCGGCGTTTCCTGAAAAAAGTAGACCGGGAGATTGATATTGATGCATTGACATTTTACCCGTTGAACAAGCATACTTCTCCTGATGATATTTCCGGTTATCTGCAACCTTTGGTGGGTGGAGCTTCAATGGGGGTTATCTCCGAAGCAGGTTGTCCGGCAGTAGCTGACCCGGGAGCGGATGTGGTTGCTATCGCACAGCGTAAAAAGCTGAAAGTGGTTCCTTTGGTCGGACCTTCTTCCATTATCCTTTCCGTGATGGCTTCCGGCTTTAACGGACAGAGTTTTGCGTTTCACGGTTATTTGCCGATTGAACCGGGAGAACGTGCCAAGAAACTAAAAGCACTGGAGCAGCGTGTGTATGTTGAAAATCAGACGCAACTTTTCATTGAGACGCCTTACCGGAATCATAAGATGGTAGAGGATATTTTGTTGAATTGCCGTCCTCAAACAAAGCTCTGTATCGCTGCCAATATTACTTGTGAAGGAGAATATATACAGACGCGTACAGTGAAGGACTGGAAAGGACACGTGCCCGATTTATCTAAGATTCCCTGTATTTTTCTCTTATATAAATAACGCCTTTCAGGTGTTCATATTCATCTTCGAAGCAGCTGCTGAAGAAGCCTTTTCCTAAGTTTTCCTCTATCTGTTTGAAATTCCACAGCTTACTGTTTTTAAAGCGAGGGGTACAAAGGATGGAATCATCTTTGATATCGACAATGAATAGATAGATAAGACGGTTGGTCACTTCATTCTCGAAGTGATAAACGATGTTGAATTCAGGTTTGATACCTTTTTCATGAGGAAAAGCATTGTTGATTAAACGAGTGGCGCCTGCTTCCAGAGATTCTCCGTAGCGGAGATAACATTCCATGGGAATATCTACTTTTCCTCTATCCAGAATGGCTGTTGATGGCCTGTCGCAAAGGAATAACATTCCGTGAGTGGATATGGCAATTCTTATCACCGGATTGATGTATGCATTTTTGTAATTAACAGCTTCTATTGCAGGTGTTTTCCCGATCACGTCTCCTTCGGTATTCACAATAGGAACATATTCCGTGTGTGACATTAAATGATTGAAGAAACGGATGGCGATCTGATTGAACAGGATACTCATCAGAAAGACAGCAGGGGGGAACACTTTATAGAGTACAAACATGCTCGTCTTGCTCAACGGGTCTTGGAAAACGATGGTAATGCTGATTATAATAAAATGCAATATACCGAAGATCAAAGCGATACGGGCAGATACAACGGCTGCTTCTGCTCCCTGCGCATATAAACGTTTGTTGCAAGAACCTATCTGTTTTAAGAAATGGTTGATAAACCTTTTCTTATGCATGTAAAGACTTAGCATCGGAATGAGAATACTGACTTCCAGCGTAAGTGGAAGTGCACCGGGTGGAACGTAATCACCAGGAATGAGAGCTGCTACGGATAATAGTGCTAACACTCCGGTTGCTATATAGAGGATAAAATTAGGAATTAACAATCCTTTACGTCGATAAGAAAGGTATATACCTATAATACCTATGCCTGTACCGATGTAAATAGCCGTGTCTTGCGTTATAAGTTCACACAATAAAATGGAAATAATAACGGGGATAAAACCCAGCGACATGTTAAATGCGGAAGAAAGTGTTCCTTTATGAGCCATCTCTATATTTATGTTTATTTGTCGGTTCTATCAATAAAACAAATAGGGGATATGTTTTGTTTGCTAACGAATATGTTTCTCTGCATGGTAGGAGGAACGAACAAGGGGAGCGCTTTCTACGATGTTGAATCCTTTCTCTAAACCTACAGTTTTATATTCTGCAAATTGCTGCGGAGTGATGTATGCTGCAACGGGATAATGCCGGTGACTCGGTTGAAGGTATTGGCCTATGGTAAGAATCTGGCAACCGGTTGCTAACAGATCATCCATCAATGTTTCGACTTCCTCCTGGGTCTCACCCAGTCCGACCATAATGCCGCTTTTAGACTTAACTCCCTTCTCGGAAATGTGTCTGATAACTTGCAGACTTGTATCATAATTTGCCGCACTGCGCACTAGCGGACTAATGCGGCGTACGGTTTCCATATTGTGTGAAATAATGTCGGGACGGGCTTCGATTACCAAATCTAACAACTCCATCCTGCCTTGAAAATCAGGAATGAGCACTTCGATTGTTGTTTGTGGATTCAGCCGTTTTATTTCCTGGATGGTACGTGCCCAATGTGTTGCTCCCAAATCCGGCAGATCATCTCTGTCTACGGAAGTGATGACAGCATGATCCAGTTTCATCAGTGCGATGGATTCTGCGACATGGGTAGGTTCGTTTGCATCTAGCGGGTGCGGGCGGCCGGTTTGTGTGTTGCAGAATTTGCAACTGCGCGTGCAGATGTCACCGCCAATCATAAAGGTAGCAGTTCCTTTTCCCCAGCATTCTCCCATATTAGGGCAACGCCCACTGCTGCATATAGTATGCAAGCAGTGGGAGTCGACAATCCGTTTGGTTTCGGTGTATCGTTCGTTGGCACCAATATTAATTTTCAGCCATTCGGGCTTACGTACTCTGCCCGTCATTATAAATTGTTCAAGAAAAAGTTGGTCAACCGTGTGTATAGGTGTTGGCGGGTATTGCCACCATATATTCCATGATTGCGGTTTGTATACACTTGCATATCAAATTGTTTTCCAAGCTGAACCAACTGCTCGGCATATTCCGCACAATTTTGGAAGTGCACATTATCGTCTGCCATGCCATGCACCAACAACAAGTTTCCATGTAGTTTGTCAGCGCGGGTGAAGGCTGATGATTCCTTATATCCTTCCGCGTTCTCTTTCGGAGTACGCATGAAGCGTTCGGTATAAATCGTATCATAGAAACGCCAGTCGGTGGGTGCAGCTACTGCTACTCCTGCTTTGAATACGGGAGTTCCTTCGCTCATGCTCATAAGAGTCATGTATCCGCCGTAGCTCCAGCCCCAGATTCCGATGCGATCTTTATCCACGTATGGCTGTTTGCCGAGATACAAGGCAGTCTCTACCTGATCTTTGGCTTCTTTGACTCCGATTTTCAGATAAGTGCATTTCTCGAAAGCTTCTCCACGACCTCCTGTGCCGCGACCGTCCACGCATACCACGATATAACCGAGGCTTGCCATGTATGTTTCCCAACTGATTCCCCAGGTATCCAATACTTGTTGAGAGCCCGGACCGCTATATTGATACATCAGTACCGGATATTTTTTAGATGCGGAAAAATTAACCGGTTTCATCATCCAGCCGTTCAGCTTCACGCCATCTGTGGTTTGGAAAGTGAAGAACTCTTTTTGTGGCACAGCATATCCGGACAATGTTTGTTTCAATCCATCATTGGTAATAAGCGTTTTGAGTGTTTTGCCCGAATTATCATTCAGTGTAACCAGCATCGGAGTATTCAAGTTGGAGAACTTGTTCATGTAATACTTCATCGATTTGCTGAAGAGCGGTGTATTGGTTCCTACCTGTTGGGATAGTTTGAGCTTCTTGCCTTTCTTGTCTATTTTATAGACAGCTTTGCGCAGAGGGCTTTCTTCATTGCTGGTGTAATAGAAAGAACCGTCTTCTTCATCATATCCCAGAAAATCTTTCACCTCAAACTTACCGTTAGTAACCTTTTTAATCAGATTACCCCCCATGCTATACCAATAGAGGTGACTGTAACCGTCACGTTCGCTAAGCAGGCTGAAATATTCCGGATAGAACTGGATATTATCGAAAATATTCTCCTTTATGTAATAAGGAGACTCATCACGAAGTATAAGTTTGCAAAGTGTGGAACGAGGATCGGCAAAGTAAAGATCAAAACGGTCTTGATGGCGGTTCAATGTCATGATAGCCAGTTTATTGGCATCCTTTGTGAAGCGTATACGCGGAATGTATCCGTCTGCATCCAATGGGAGTTTCATTGTACGGGTGACATGTGATTTGATGTCATACGTGCGTACCTCTACTTTCGAATTCGGATATCCGGCTTTCGGATACTTGTATGTATATTCGCCCGGATAATCTTTTAAAGCATCAATGCGGGGTGCTTGTCCGGCAAATACCGGGAAAGAATAGGAGGGAACTTCCGACTCGTCGAAACGGATAAAAGCAATCAGCGTATTGTCGGTGCTGAATTCCAAAGCACGGTCGAAGCCGAACTCTTCTTCATACACCCAGTCAGGAATACCGTTGATTACCGAATTCTGTTTGCCATCTTCTGTGACCTGGCTTTCGCTGTTGCCGTAAAGCAACTTAACAAGAAATATGTTATTGTTGCGTACAAATGCAATCATGGTACCGTCCGGAGAAAAGACGGGGACCTGTTGAGGTCCACCGTCAGACAGCCGTTCAATAATGTTGTTTGTCGTAACGCCCTTATCATTTCGTTTCAAAGGGTAAATGTAATGTACAGCTGTGTATGAATGCCTGTAAATAGGTGTTGTTTTAGTAGCAATCAGCAATTTCTGACCGTCGGGCGAGAATTGGTAACTGTCGAAGTTCTTGAAGTCACATTCACGTGTGGTATTTACATCGAAAATCACTTCTACTTTCTCGCCTGTCTTGAAAGAGTATTTAATGATTTGCGTGCCGTCAGCGTTCATCTGTGTGTAGTGTTCGCCATCAGGCATAGGGATTACTCCCTGAATATTTTCCGGGCGGAAACGTCCGGAAGTAATATCTTTTAAATCGAGTGCCTTTTGTCCTTGTGCCATTCCGGTCAGACAGAGAAGGCAGAGTAATAAAGTGATGCTGATCTTTTTCATCTGCGTTTATAATCGGTTTTGGTTTTAATTCGTACTTGCAAAAGTAACAATAAACTTAGATTCAACAAAGCCTGACCGATTTTTATATAGATTTGATAAGGATTATTGGGTGAGATTCAATATCTTTGTGAAAAGGACTTTAAACATTACCACTATGAATTCAAAAAGAAAAGACTTGCAATATGCTTCTGTCTTCTTATTGGCCGTGGCATTGACGTTCCTGATGGGAAAGGGTGATAATCTGTGGTTGGTGTCATGGGGTGACTTGATACCGAGTTTGTTTGTATTGTTCATAGCAGGTGATTGTTTACATAGTTCCCTGCTTCGTATCAAACGTGGCGAAGAGGAGGGAGGAGCCCGGTGGAGTACTTGTTTCACTTTTCTGGTATTCAGCATTATTTTTATGGGCGACTTGTTCTTTATCGGCAACTTTATTGTCAATAAACTGTGGAGCTAAAAGAGATGTAATAAATCTGTTTCACAGGTGTTTAATAGTAGATTATTCGTCTTAACTATATCTTTTAGTTTACTTTAACTAGATAAATTAGTTTATGAACTAAAACTTTTCGTTATTTGCAGCAAACAAAGTTGCAGATATGAAAGGATTAACAGCAAAAGAAGAAGAAATCATGGGCTTTTTCTGGGAAAAAGGTCCCTTGTTCGTGAAGGAAATGTTGGCTTTCTATGAAGATCCCAAGCCACATTTCAATACACTATCTACGATTGTGCGTGGGTTGGAAGAAAAAGGTTTTCTAGCTCATTATACTTTCGGAAATACCTATCAATATTATCCCGTAGTCAGTGAAGAAGATTTTCGTAAAGGAACGCTGCGGAATGTGATTAGTAAGTATTTTAATAATTCTTACCTAAATGCCGTTTCTTCTTTGGTTAAGGAGGAAGATATTTCCTTGGATGAATTGAAACAGCTCATCGAGGAAGTGGAACAGGCTGACAAAAAACACTAATCTATTAAACGAAAATCTATGCTATGGGAGTTTTCTTCATTTATATATTAAAATCATCTGTTTGTCTTGTTCTGTTTTACCTGTTTTTCCGGTTATTACTTAGCAAGGAAACCTTTCATCGTTTCAATCGTATGGCTTTATTGGGAGTGTTGTTCTTTTCATTACTCATTCCTTGTATCGAAGTAACTACCCGGCATCAGGTTGAAGTGCAGCAGGCTGTGCTTTCCATTGAACAATTGCTATTGATGGCAGAGTTGGAGGTTACTCCTGCCAATGTCGGTGCAGTGCAGGAGACGTCGGCCATATCTTGGGTACAGATTGTTCTGTTGGTCTATCTGGCGGGTATTCTGTTTCTTGCCTGTCGCAATATCTATTCTTTGATTTGTCTCTTCCGGTTGATACATTCCGGCAAACATGAGAAGTTGGAGAAAGGGGTTACACTTGTGGTGCACAATCAGGAGATAGCTCCGTTCAGTTGGATGAAGTATATTGTCATCAGCCGGAAAGACCTGGAGGAAAATGGGAGGGAAATCCTTATTCATGAAATGGCTCATATCCACCATCGTCATTCAGTAGATTTATTGGTGGCGGATATTTGCATCTTTTTCCAATGGTTCAATCCTGGTGCATGGTTGTTGAAACAGGAGTTGCAGAACGTTCACGAATATGAAGCGGACGAGACCGTCATTAATGAGGGTGTAAACGCGAAAGAATATCAACTATTATTAATAAAAAAAGCCGTTGGCACAAGGCTCTACTCTATGGCCAACAGCTTTAATCACAGTAAACTTAAAAAACGTATCACTATGATGTTAAAAGAAAAATCGAATCCGTGGGCACGGTTGAAGTATTTGTATGTACTTCCGTTGGCAGCTATTGCAGTAACTGCTTTTGCCCGTCCTGAAATCTCTGAAAAAATGGAAGAGATTTCTGCAGTCAAAGTTAATGATTTGGCGGAAATTGTGGAAAAAAAGAGTGAAGAAAATGTTGTTAAGGAGCTTGTTGATACTACCAAGAATAAGGTAGTAGTGGTAGGTTATCGTACAGAAAAAAAAGATTCTGTCTTAACATCCGGGAAAAAGAAGGTGGCTATTTCGGTACAAGGAATTTCCGGTGAAGGAAAACCTTTGGTTATTATTAATGGGAAAGAGTCTGATCGTGAAGTAGTAAATGCTTTGAATCCTGAACGTATTGAAAGTGTGTCTGTCATAGGTCCTGAAAAAGCTATTAAGATTTATGGAGAAAAGGCTAAGGATGGAGTGATGGATATAAAACTATATTCGGAAAAAAAGTTTGCGCCGAGAAAGATTGAAATCGAAGGCATTAATAAAACAAGGTTGGATGCATTAAATAGTGGGGCAAAGAGTTGGGGAGCTACGTTTCGTTCTGCTGATGGAGGTAAACCTTTGGTTATAATTGATGGCAAAGAGGCTACTGGTGATGATCCTTTAGCGAATATTTCTCCTGATCGTATTAGGAGTATATCTGTATTGAAAGATAAGACTGCATTGGCTGCTTATGGTGATAAGGGAAAGAATGGAGTGGTTGAAGTAAATCTATTAGTGAAAGAAGAATATCAAGCCCGTCAAATTTCTATTCGTGCTATTAATGATACAGTGACTTCAACAATAAAAGTAACTGCATCTGAAGAATAGCAGTAGATTTTAGATGTCTTCTGTTTCTAAATATTGTCAAAATATAATGTTATAAAGATTGACGGAGGTACGCTAGTATCTCCGTTTCTTGTTCCGGGTGGAACCATTTTATTTCTTCATCTCTTTTGAACCAGGTCATCTGTTTACGCGAATAAATGCGGGAGTTTTGCTTGATTTTGTCTATAGCAAAGGAGAGTTCCCATTCTCCGTCCAGATATTTGAACAGTTCTTTATAGCCTACTGTATTGAGTGAATTGAGGTGACGATAGGGAAGGACGGAACGTACTTCTTCCAATAATCCTTCCTCCATCATCTGGTCTACCCGACGGTTGATACGGTCATAAAGTTCTTCCCGATCACGAGTCAGGCCGATTTTCAGAATACGGAAAGGACGCTGTTTTTTTTGTTGGGTGCGAAAAGAAGTATAAGTGCGTCCGGTCATATAGCAAATCTCCAACGCATGAATCACTCGCTTGGGATTCTTCAGATCTACAATCCGGTAATATTCCGGGTCTAACAAGCGAAGTTCTGCGCAGAGTTGTTCAAGGCCTTCCTCTTCATACTTTTGTAACATGATTTGACGGGTTTCCGCATCAACGGTAGGAATATCGTCAATTCCCTTACAGATAGCGTCTACGTACATCATTGAGCCACCAGTGAGAATCACGACTTCGTGTTGCGTGAATAATTTCTCCAGAATATCCAGTGCTTCTGTTTCGTATTGAGCAGCGCTGTAATAGTCTGTGAGGTGGAGCGTGCCGACCAGTTGATGGGGGACACGTTTGAGTTGGTCGGGAGTAGGAGCTGCCGTACCTATTTTTAATTCGGCATAAAGCTGTCTCGAATCGGCAGATACAATGCTTGTCTGAAATGTTTCTGCCAAGCGCAGGCTCAACTCCGTTTTCCCCACACCTGTAGGACCTATAAGAACAATGAGAGTAGGCATAGATTTTTAAGTATTAAGTATAGAAGTATTAAGTATTAAAGCGTACGGGACTAAAAAAATATTAGGTATTAACTGCCTGACACTACATAGCAATTAATACCTAATACTTGATGCTTAATACTTAGAATTTTTCTTCTTCGTATGGGCTGCTAGTGTCACCACCTATGTCAAATCCTTCCTGATCGAAGTCTTCCATGTCGAAGTCCTGGTCTCCATAGAAGTTTTCATCCAGATCAAGAGAACCTCCGGTAGCGGTCATTTCTTCAAAGTCTACCGTTTGTTTGGGAGCATCTCCTGATTTCTTGGTACATTTGGCACCATTCATATCTTTTCCGGTGATAATTTCGGATAGTTCGATGAAGAAACAACGTTCTGTCATGTAATCGAATACATATAACAGTTTCTGTTTTTCATCTTCTACCAATTCGCTGATAGTAGTTTCTTTCATCACCCAGCTATCCATTTCCGGATTGTCGTCCATTTCTTCCAGGGTTACTTCTTTTTCTTTTTCCCAGTCGTCATCGCAGATAAAGAAAGAAGTCATCTGGTCGTTTGCGTACCCTACTGATTTCAGTATTGCTTCATGGAAGTCATAAAAAGTTGCTTCCGGATCAATTTGTATTTCTCTGACAAAATCGTCAACTTCATCAGATATGATAGTAAATCTGTATATCATAATATGACTATTTTGAACTGTTTATTTAATAATACCACGTTCTGAATTACGGATGAAATCGATGATATAGTCAATTTCCGGGCTCTTTTCGAATTCATCTTCTATTTTTTTCAATGCTTCTGTCGTGTTCAAACCACTTTGGTAAATGATACGATATGCATTGTGAATACTTTCGATCACTTCATTGGAGAAACCACGACGGCGCAAGCCGATGATATTGATTCCGCTGAAAGCGATCGGTTCGCGTCCTGCAATGATGTAAGGAGGAATATCTTTACTGAAACGGCATCCGCCCTGAATCATTACATGACTGCCTACATGACAGAATTGATGCATCAATACATTGGCGCTGACAATCGCGTTATCATCAATGACGATTTCGCCTGCCATCTTGGTCGAGTTACCGATGATACATCCGTTACCAACCAATGCGTCGTGTGCTACGTGTACACCTTCCATCAATAAATTGTTATTTCCCACAATCGTGCGCCCTTTAGCTGCCGTACCACGGTTGATTGTTACATTTTCACGAATCAGATTATTATCTCCGATTTCGGCTGTCGATTCTTCACCGCGAAACTTGAGGTCTTGCGGAATGGCTCCGATAACGGCACCCGGAAAAATTGTGTTTCCGTTACCAATACGTGAACCGTATAAAATATTGGCGTTAGCCATAATTTTATTGTTGTCGCCGATAACTACGTTCTTATCTATAAATACAAAAGGCGCAATTTCTACATTTTCCCCAATCTTAGCTTCGGGATGGATATACGCTAAAGGACTTATCATGCTTTTAAATATCA
>OGHW01002442.1_pt1 | contig 11153 bp, 9 predicted proteins | sample 1571641 | NCBI WGS metagenome assembly OGHW01 (sample SAMEA2582066, study PRJEB24529) | metagenome | biome: Human gut stool | place: China | collected 2011 | reverse complement strand
CAATTAAAAACTGACCTGCATAATGATCTAATCGTTCCTTAAAAGCCTCACGAGGCGCCGCCTCAGCAGGCGGAAAACAAGTTGCTTCTATATGTGTCACTAAATCTAAATCTGCGGTTGTCGCTTTTCGTATTAATATATCCATATTTTTCTCCATCGTATCTACATATCGGTTTTAGTATATACCGTTTATAAAATGCTATCAAATAAATGGTATCTACCATTTAAATAGACTATAAGACTAAATAAGCTCTATTAAACTAAATAGTCTCTATCAATCGAGTTCCTTGCTCATATAGATAACATCATCCATAGGGTTATGATAATACGGCTCGCATTCAACAAAACCATGCTTCTTGTACAAATGGATGGCTGCTTGCAATGGTGCAATTGTATCTAGCACCATTTCTTTATAACCAGAGACCTTAGCATGGTCCATGATACTTTCAATAAGACGATCACCTAGAGCATGACCGCGCCCCTCAGGACGTACATAGAGACGTTTCATTTCACAACGGCTCTCACTATGCTGATAATACGCCACCATGCCGAGCACCACGTTATTATCATCGATAGCTACTAATAACTCACCATTCGGAGCCGTATATTTCTCAGCAATATCAGCCAATTCTTTATCTAAATTCTGAAAGGACAAATCGCGATTAAGCCACTGCGTATACTCAAGAATTAATGCCTTTACTTGATCTAAATACGGCTTGCCATCAACTATTCTAATCATATACACTCCAAAGGATACAATCCTCACAACTATTTCTTCTCATATGGTGTATGTTGGAAGATTTCTTTTACAAGCCCCTCTCCAACAATTAAACTACCTTCCATAATAAGGAACTCCGTGCCAACTTGTAAACTAGAATAATCTACATCCTCATTTACTGGCAGCGCATTGGCTCGTATTGGCTGATCAAAGATAACATCTTCACCATCAATAAAGTTTACAACTAACAGCTGTTCAGAACCCTTTATAACAAGATGAGAGCAATACTTTCCATTATTCAGATTCGGTGGAGTTCTCCTCTTCTTGCTGAAGAAAGTAACTGTACAGCCAATAGTAAAATCTAAATTACTCATTTCGGGCCTCATTCAACTACATATACCATATCACCTTTAAAGTATATGTTCATTATACAATGTACGGGATTTCCTTCGGTCCATAACCAACCCTGGAATACAGCGTGGCCCCAATTATAGGTCTCCGTAATGACCTCAAATTCACTTTCACTATACTCCTGTTGATACTGAGATAATTCAATTCTTTTACCTGTGAAAGTATCTAGAATTGTATTATTAAACACTAGAATTTCAAAAAAATCTATATCGCACGTCTCAAACACAACTTGAGCCTTATGAGTTTGTTCAATACCGTTCTCATAAGAGAAAATGTACTCAAAGGTAAGGATCAAATTATCATCTGCGTATTCTATTTTCTGTACCCTTGCATCATGGAGAGAATATTTGGAATGGTTGCCAAAAGATTTTGTAGTTTTCATAGGACCTCTAATTATAAGAATATGGCCACAATACGATATTCCTTAACTCTATTAATTCACTATTTTGAAAACCCTCAAAAATAATTAGAGCATATTTTTTATTTAAGTAATAAATCATTCCGACGAAGATAATCAATAAAGGTACAAATAATTAGATTTTTTCGCTCTATAATATCTGTTTCTTTAAAATCATTAGAATTAGATGATAAATCAAATAATTCCTTATTTTTTGTACCTTCTCTAACTTTACCTTTATCAGTTACAAACCCCTTATAATATTTTAATTTATCTATAAATCGATAATCTGATGCACGAATATTAATAGCCTTTTCAAGTAGAGCTTTATTACCTAATGATTCTAAATTCCTTTTATCAGTTAAACCATTCTCATTTTCTTGCCGTTTTTTAGCATAAATATGTTCTATCTCTACTTTTGTATCTAATAAGAACAAATCTTGTTTATCATTTGTATACATCCACCACGCAAGCATCGATTTAGTAATTGGTCTGCCATTTGTAAAAAGATAATTCTCTAATGCTAGCTTTACATCACTTTCATCAAATTTATAATCATTAAATGATACTTGCTGGTTATTTACAATATTAATCAACTCTGGATAAACAGGTGTCCTTAATGCATTTACACCAGGTCTCATAATTGCATAAGCCCAAATAAAGGCAATAATTTTATCAAGGAACTCACCAAATGATTTGTCCTCAAGCATTCCATTGCTGTCTTTATTTTGCATAAAATACACGGAAGTTAAGTATGCCCACATACCATTTGGGGCATAATTTAAAACAGATAGATTTTTCAGAACTTTATCAGAAAAAACACTATCATCTTGTTCTGCAACATTTACCCAGAAGCTTGCTAAAACCTCTAAATTAGTTAGTGTTTCATCTTTCTTTAAAAGGCTATAGCCATCTTTCTCATAAAATTTGCGCAATGCTTCAGTTGTAGTGTTTTTATTTTTCATTTTTGCACGTTCATAATACATGTAACGTGTAAATAATTCGTCCATAGATGAACCCGATACTGATGAGAAAATTTTGTCGGAGATTTCTTCCAATTGTTTCCATCTTTTTATAAATTCATCCTTTTTATCGTTCTCTTTATAATACTTATAGAATTGAGCTTTGAAAATATCTGTATCAGAAAGCGGTTTACCCCTATCATTTAATGTAGAGAATATTCTAAGTGCAGTTTCTTGCGACTCAGCCTCAATTGGAAGAAGAATACAGTTATTCATAAGCCTATTTGGTAAATATGCAAAATATGTTGGATATTGTACTAAAAAAGTATTTATCTGTTTCGTAAAAAATCGATAATTCCTCGCATATGCACTTTTTTGTGAATCCACTACTATACCAGTTTTAAGAATTGATAAAAATTCATCCTTATCATCATCAGATGTAACTTCAGAGTCTATTTTTAATTTGTTTGTATCTGGAGTTCCAAACTCATCAGTTTTCCAGATACATTTAGATATGTCCTCTGCTGTTTTTTTGGAGTTATCATCTTTCATATTTCCAAAAAATGAATAAAAAGCTCTCAGCAATAACATCAATGTTGTTAAACGTTGTTGTCCATCAATAATTTCCAGTTTATTATCACTATTTTTAAATGTAACAATAGGACCAAGAAAATATTCATCCCCCTCTGGATCAAACTTCGAGAAGTCTTCATCTGGAAATGCGAATAAAAATATATCATCCCACAAAGTTTCACATTCAGAAATATCCCAAGCATATGGTCTTTGATAATCTGGTATTAAAAAATCAGCACGTTTATTAGTAAACAATTCCTTTATCGTTTGTTGATCAATATTTAACTTTGACATAACAACTCTCCTTATTCCCTTTGATTAATACTATTAAACTTTCAAAACAAGTTTATATTCCCCTACCGATTTCGCTTATACAGCCTATATAAAATACCTTTTACTCAAATAATTGTATTATCCCTACTATAAGCTTACTTCCCTATATTATCGGCAACTAGGGATAACGGTTTCTCCGTTGGCATTGGATAGGAATAAACCTTATGTTCTTCTTCCATATCATAATTATCCGTCCATAGCTCGCATTGTGTTATTACAGTCTGAACCGCATCATCCATACCTTCTGGAGGGTATTTGTGCTTTTTCAAAAGTTTTTTAATGATCATACGCATTTTGGCTCTTGCTGATTCACGTTTTTGCCAATCTATGGTCCTATTTTTACGCAGAGTCTCAGCCAATTCTTTCGTTATCGAGATTAGCTCTTCATTTTCATAGAAATCTTTAATAGCCTGTGGTTTTACCAATGCATCATAAAAGGCTAACTCATCTGCAGTTAAACCAAGTTTTTCCCCTTCTTGTCTATCTGCTGCGATTTGTTTTGCTAGTTTTAGCATCTCTGCAATAACTTCTTCATTTGTTAGCATCCCATTTAAATAAGCATTGAGAGAGCGTTGCATAATTTCACTAAATTTCTCAGACTTAACTACATTTGTTCTGCGATAAACAGAGACTTGATTAGAAATTAATCTCTTCAACAATTCAATTGCAAGATTCTTTTCCTTCATATTAGCAACATCTTGTAAGAATTTAGGATCAAATAAAGAGAACTCTTCTTTAATGTCAGAGAATAAATTAATTACGCCATCACTCTTAATACTGTGCTTTAAAAGTTCGTTTATTCTTGCATTCATTTCTGGTAATGAAATCTTTTTATCAACACCAGTATTAGTAAGTCTCAAAACAAGTACACGAACAACTTCAAAGAATGCTGCTTCAAATCTATCATCTTCATTAACTAACGAAGAACAAAGAGAGAGTGCTTGATGAAGCATAAGGGCTTCTTTTACAAATACCTCCTTATCCTCTGCCCGCTCTTTATCCATAATGAAATTCACTGCACCACTAATAGTTTTAGCTCTTTCAAGATCCGTACCACTTTTAAATTTAGAATAATCATATCCATGGAATATATCTCGACATATAGATAATTTTTCTAAGAATTTAGGATAGGCAACCATAGCAACATCGGTGTCGCCATAATTTTTTTTATCACGTGATGTATAATCGTTCATCGCCTGCTTCAAAGCAGTAGCAATACCCACATAATCAACAATAAGCCCGCCTTCTTTATCACGGAATACACGATTAACACGAGCAATTGCTTGCATTAGATTATGTCCAGTCATAGGCTTGTAAATGTACATAGTTGCAAGAGACGGAACATCAAACCCTGTTAGCCACATATCGACAACTATAGCAATTTTTAAAGGGCTGTTATTATCTTTAAATTTCTTTGCAAGTTCATTTTTATGATGCTTATTGCCAATAATTTGACGCCACTCTTCTGGATCATTATTACCAGAAGTCATGACTACAGCAACTTTTTCGTCCCAATTCGGTCGAAGCTCTAAAATGCGTTTATAGATTTTCATAGCAATAGAGCGAGAATATGCAACAATCATTGCCTTACCGGTAAGTAAATATTCCCTATTATTTTCATAGTGTTCAAGAATATCATGCACAAGAGAATCTAGAGTATTATCATTACCAAGAATGGCTTCCATCTGTCCTAGCTCATGTTTGCTTTTCTCTATGACTTCACTATCAGCATTTAGAGACATTAAATCATATTCAGCATCAATCAACCTCAATGTAGCTTGATCCAGATTCAATCTGATAACACGACTTTCATAGTAAACAGGTCGTGTTGCACCATCTTCAACAGACTGCGTCATATCATAGATATCGATATAATCACCAAAGACCTCCCGCGTACTACGGTCTTTTGAAGAAATAGGTGTTCCTGTAAAACCAATATATGTAGCATTAGGTAATGTATTACGAATAAGTCTGGCTGTACCAATAACACGTTTTGCTACTTCCTCTCCAGATTCATTCTTTGTAATCTTAATTTTTTCAGCAAGCCCATATTGCCCTCTATGTGCTTCATCCGCCATAACTATAATATTATGACGTTCAGATAGAGGTTCATCCGATTCCTCAAACTTTTGCATCGTAGTGAAAATAATACCATTTGCCTGTCTCCCAGCAAGTAAGGTTTTAAGATTTTCTCTACTTTCTGCTTGTAACGGCTCTTGTCGTAAAAAATCTTTACACTTTACAAACTGACTATAGAGTTGATCATCAAGATCATTTCGGTCAGTAAGCACAACAATAGTAGGGCTATCTAGTGCCTCCTGCAACAAATGGGCATAGAATACCATTGAAAGAGACTTACCACTACCTTGAGTATGCCAAAAAACTCCACCCTTACCATCAGTAACAGTAGCGTGCTTAGTCGATTCAATAGCTTTCTTTACTGCAAAATATTGATGATATCCAGCAAGAATTTTACAGCTATTTATTCCTTCATTCGAGAAACAAATAAAGTTCTTAATAATATCAAGTAATCGTTCTTTTGGGAATATTCCCTCAAAGAATGTATCAAATTGTGCATACTGAGTATTCTCATAATTACCATCTTTGGTTTTCCACTCCATAAAACGGTCTTCGCCGGAAGTAATTGTACCAGCTTTAGAAATTAATTGATCACTCATAACACAAATAGCATTATAAATAAACATCGATGGAATCTCTTGCATATAGTTGCGAAGTTGTCTATATGCCTCGGAAGCATCTGTTTCTTCACGCGAAGGAGACTTAAGCTCCATTAATACTATTGGCAGACCATTTAGAAATAGAATAAGATCAGGACGTTTATTGCTGTTCTCAATGAAAGTCCATTGATTAGCTACAACAAATGAATTATTTTCAGAGTTCTTATAATCCACAAGATAAACAATTGAAGAACATTCTTCTTCATCAACAAAATATCTTACAGGAATACCATTCTGTAAGTAGTCCATAAAGATAGCATTCTTCTGTACAAGTTCAGCATTTTCAAAATTTTTAAGTTTAAATAATGCATCCTGAATCGCATCATTATTTGCACCATGATTTATACGATATAAAGACTCAACTAAAACTTCTTCATAGAAAGGACTATAAAAATCTCTTTCTATATCTGGGCCATATACATATTCATACTCTAAATCATTTTGAAATAATTCAATTAATGATTTTTCATAATCTTCCTCTCGAAAAAAATTTAACACTACTAATCACTCCCTTTTAATAGTTTAATCCCCGTTTCTATTACATTGTTACATATATAATCAGCATCTTTTTTAGCCTGTTCTTTATTTAAACCATTATCTATCAATACTCTTTGAATTCGTATTTTAAATTTACTTATTATTGATCCTTGACAGTTCCAATCAACAATCGACGTCCACAACTCAATCACTTTCCAAAGTCCATCTATATCAAAGCTATACTTCTCATTCAGCGCTTTAATTACTTCAAGCTTAAATTCTTCATTATCCAATATATTCTCAATTATATTACCACCACTTATTTTTGAGTTCTCTAGTATATCATGATAGTCAAACTTTACAAACTCCGATGAAGGTATTTTTAGTGCATTCTTCTTATTTTTTATATAACTTAAATGATGTTCTAACTCAGGAAATAACGTTGCCTCATTTATATTATAAGTATCCAGTTCATCTAATATCCTAGCTTTATTCTCCCCTAAAATATAAAAATAACGTCTATCAAACTCATCTCTTAAATCTTTATAACCTTTTTCTATTGTAGATGTTTTAATAGACTCGGTATAACTAAAATTGAAACAACTTACTAATAGAAATAGCCCACATTGTCTAGTTAATCTTTCATTCGTATATGGAGGAATAACCACATAATTATTCTGAACAATATCTATAAACTCTTTATAATAATCTTCTGACCGCCATTTTTCACCTAGACTTTTGGATATAACATTATTTTCTTCAAGCTTACCCAATACAGACTCAACTGTATTATCCTTTGATAAATCCATTTTAGACAACGCTGATATTACTTTTATCTCTACTCCATTTGTGTGTGTAGGATAGCTTTTGTTAAAAAATACGACACCATTCGCCTCTTGTACCTTGCTATCTTGCTCCTTATCATCTTCTTTACTCAAATCGTCTAATAGACCTTTATAGTACACCTCACCGTATGGTTCACAAGCAAAAAATAAGGCTACCAATGGATTAGTAGTTAAATCCAATAGTCTTGTACACATACCATAATGCTGATATTTGGTCATGATTTCAAAGTCATTATTTATAGATTTAAATTCATGCGGTACTTTTAGCAAAGGGACCTGCATTAACGTATGCTCAACACTTAAAGAATAATCCCTAAATATACTAGGTTTAATATCCCAAAAATCAGTCTTTTGACCTCTAAAGAATAATTCCTCATTACTTCCAGATAAATCATCCTTCAATTTATTAACTTCATCAATAAAAGAACTTACAGAAGTAATCTCTATTCCACAACTTTCAATTTCATTTTTATTAAATACTATTTCTTCCATATTTTTGACTCATTCTGTAATGTAAACAATAATTTACAGGAGCAGATGGAGGCTTTGCACCGTTCATGGTTTATCGATTATGCTCCTTTTGGAGGTGCAAAACCTTCAAACTGGATAAAATCTGATATTTACTCAATTACCAACATCATTTATGGTGCTCCATTTGCATCAAAACTCTTTAATACTGAAGGTCTCGGAAAGCCAATTATCCGTATACGTGATTTAAAGGAGCAGACCTTCGTGACGTATACTACCGAGATTCATCCTAAAGGGCACCTCATACAGCCGGGCGACATCGTTGTTGGTATGGATGGAGAGTTTAGGCCATATATCTGGGGAAACTCTGAAGCTTGGCTTAATCAACGAGTATGTATATTCGAGAGTAAGCTGCCCTCAGATAAGGCTTTTATGCTCTATACCATCAAGCCGCTGCTCAATGTAATTGAACAAACACAGGTCGCCACGACAGTTATCCATATCGGCAAAAAGGATTATGATGCCTTTGAAATAGTCCTTCCCGACAGAAAAACGCTTGATCAGTTTGGCGACATTACAACACCGATGCTTGAACGTATAGTAAATAACAGTATTGAAAATAAAAAGCTTGCCAAGCTCAGAGATGCTCTCTTACCACAACTGATGTCAGGCGAAATCGATGTCTCCGATGTAACCTTTTAAGCCGCTAAATTATTGTTTATCGAAGCATTGATTTGAATTTTATCGTCAATAGGCTTTAGTATATCCACAAATTTTTTTTGCATTGTCAACGATGGTAGTAATACACTCATTCTTTTTATATCAGCTATCGTGACATGACCTAATCCAGTAGTTTGCTTATTAATTGCAATTTGAGTAAACCAAGGCTTAAGATATTTCATCAAGAAATAGAAATAATCCCTATCAACTATTTCCGCATTGGGAGTTACTTTAAAAATATGCTGATTCAACCAGCCTTCCTGTAATTGAAACTTGAAAATATCTATAGATGTTTGCGGATTTCCAGACCAAGAAAAGAGTAAGTCTTCTTTTTTTAAATGAACATCATCTGAAAATATCTGCCTGGTATACGATGTGTTTCCACTTATACCATTATTCAGTTCAGCAATTTTTATTACAGGAACACCATCATCCGAGAAATTGATTTTTTTGAATGCAAGTCCATTTTTCCATAAGGCTAAGTCGTATAGTGGATATCTTTTGCCGTTCAATTTTGAATTAATATTATATAGCGTGCTTTCATCAAATTTCATATCCTATCGCCCCCAACTTTCTTCTGATTTCATCTTCTAATTTGTGGGACTCTTCAAACATATCTGAAAGCTCCGAAGTTAATCTTGTCATTTTTTTTTCAAATGGTTCTCCGTCATCTTCTTGTTCCTCAATACCTACATATCGTCCTGGAGTTAAGATATAATCTTGCTTTGCAATATCTTCTATTGTGGCAATCGCCGAAAATCCTTTTTTCTCTTCCAGTATTCCATTTTGGAAATCCTCAAAGTTTTTTGCTAATAAGTCAATATCTCCAAGGCTTTCATCTTCCTGTATCCCTTCTGTAAAATCTCTATGTTTTCTATCAACCATATATCCCATTTTTCTGGCATCAATAAATAGAGTCTTTCCCTTTTGCTTTTTATTTTTAGTAATGAACCACAAGGTTACAGGAATTGTTACACTATAAAATAACTGTGTAGGCAAAGCTACTATGCCTTCAACAAGATCATCTTCTATTATTCTTCTTCTTATTTCCCCTTCCCCTGAAGATTGTGATGATAGTGCACCATTCGCTAAAACAAGACCAATTTTCCCATTTGGAGCAAGATGGTGTATCATATGTTGAATCCATGCATAGTTCGCGTTACCTGCAGGAGGTACTCCATATTTCCAGCGAACATCATCTTTTAACTTTTCCTGTCCCCAATTAGAAAGGTTAAATGGAGGATTTGCCATAATAAAATCAGCCTTTAATGTTTTATGTAAATCATTAAAAAAGGTATCTGCATGATATGAACCAAAATTAGCATCAATACCACGAATTGCCATATTCATTTTTGCCATTTTCCATGTATCGGCATTGGATTCTTGTCCATAAACAGAAATCGTTCCACGATTATCACTATGAGATTGTACAAATTTTTCACTTTGTACAAACATACCTCCACTACCACAACAAGGATCATATACGCGGCAATTATCAAAAGGTTTTAATATGGATACAATAGTTTTAACGATACTTGACGGTGTATAAAACTCACCACCCTTAGTGCCTTCATAAGAAGCAAATTGAGCAATACAATATTCATATGTTCTTCCCAATAAATCTTTACTCGCCTCAGTACCGTCCATTTCGACTTCATTAGTAAAAAGGTCAACAACTTCTCCGAGAACTCTTTTATCTAAATCAGGACTAGCATAATTCTTAGGTAACACATTTTTAAGTGTTGTATTCTCTTTTTCAATAGCTCTCATTGCATTATCAATAACAAGTCCAATTTCAGGTGTATGTGCAGCAGACGCAATTGTGCTCCACCAAGCTTCTTCTGGAACAAAGAAAATATTTTCTTCTGCATATGCATCTCTATCATTTTCAAATCCGTCGCCTTCTTTTATAAGCTCTTCATAGCGTTTCTCAAAAGCACTTGATATATAACGAAGAAATATTAACCCTACAATTACTTTTCGGTATTCTGCAGCAGGAATATGCCCCCAAAGAACACAAGCCGCATCCCATATTTGTTTTTCAAATCCAATATCTGTATTGTTTTTTGCTGCCATAACTTATATACCATCCTCATTAAAACTTACAAATCAAGATTATTGTCATGAAATCCGTATAATCTAGTAAATACACTATAAATCCTAATATTTTTATTATAACATCTTAGATAATTAGAGCACATCATCAATTCATTTATTTTTCATAGTAATAACAAATAACTATGACACTTTTACCATTTTAATCACTAATACAAAATTTCTATTACCATCTAAAATACATATTTTGAAGACCTATAAAAAAATCATCCAAAGAAAGACTCTTTGGATGACTAAATTATATTATGTATTTTTATATGTTACCTATATTAAGCAAATCATCTTATTCCCACTCAATTGTAGCAGGTGGTTTAGATGTAATATCGTACACGATGCGGTTAATGTGTTGTACTTCGTTTACGATACGACGGGAGATTGTGTCCAATACGTCGTAAG
>OGHW01002435.1_pt1 | contig 11200 bp, 10 predicted proteins | sample 1571641 | NCBI WGS metagenome assembly OGHW01 (sample SAMEA2582066, study PRJEB24529) | metagenome | biome: Human gut stool | place: China | collected 2011 | reverse complement strand
TCGCCCAGCCCCGGTACTATATACGAATGCTCGTTCATATCCGGGTCGATAGCGCTGCAGCCCCAGGACGTGGAATAATAATAGGTTGTAATAACGTGATCCCCGGAATAAACCTTCTTTCCTGCCGTGCGGTCAACTGCCCTTCTGGTCCGCGCATCCTCTCCTGCCATATGATACACCTGAAATGTCGTCGTATCATCCACATCGGCACCATACGCTTTATAACTGTTGGAACGCATCTGTCTCCATGCAAAGGATCTGGCACAGACCGCCTGTGCCTTTAACGCCCCCATCGGATACGAAGACGGCATTTCACTCGGCACAACACCATACAGATATTCCCTCAGCGACAAAGTATTGATCAAGATAAGTCCTTGCTTTTTTCGGACAAGCTTCATGGTTCCCCGATACGCCTGCACCTTTCCGGACCGCGTAATCGATTCAACCCGTATCCTCCCCTTCGGACAGGATATCCTGACTGTTTTCGCAGATTTCTTTGCATTATTTGCAGACACTGAAACGGTCTGTCCCTTATCATACACCTTTGTCTGTCCGTTTTGTCGGACAAGTAACTCCGCCGTTCCACTGATCCGAACCTTATCATGGTATATGCTGTTCATAGCATCGTTCGTCAACAACACACGGATCATCTGCTCATCCCCTGATGTGGTGGAGACAGGTTTTTCGGTACTTTCCGGCTGTGTGATCTTATTCCATTCCTTCTGCAGCAACCCCTTCCGCTGGCAGTCGTACAGAATGCACCCTAAAAAAAGCACCGACAATGCAAACAAAAGCCATAGCCGACGCTTCGTTTTCTGTTTTTTCTTTTGATTTCCTTTTCTTCCTCGGACATGCCGTTTTCTTCCCGCCATCTGTCTCCTTCTGTGTTCCATTCCGTCTCTGTGATACTCCATGCTTGTCTTTATCAAATATATTCCGGAAGCTTCTGTTTTATGAAAGCTACCGCTTCCCCGATAAATTCCACTGCGCGGTCATAGGTGTAATAAACCGGCTTCTGCGGCGCAGGCGCCCGATCAAAAAAGAAATTCCGGACCCACTCACGGCTGTCCGCAAGCTCTTCCGAAGTGATCATCGCCACTCTCTCCGCCGGCTTTGCTGCATCAGGATCTGCTTCCTTCTCCAACTCCTGCTTTGCTGCGTCAGGATCTGCCTTCCTCTCCAGCTCCACCATCTCCAGAATGCTGCACGGATCCTCACAGCGCAGACAATCCTCTGCACGTTTGATCCCCGGATACTCCCTGCCCAGTCTGAAATCAATCTGGTTGACATCATAGGTAAAATGCTCAAAGGTTTCCGCATCCCGGTCCGTCAGTCCGATTGCCGCAATCTTTTCCATGAATTCCTGCCGGATCGTTTTCATAAAGATCTCATCAGTCAGAATATGTGTCACATAACCCAGATACAGATCCCGGTCCAAAGCATGTTCCGACAGCATCTGTACACAAAAGCTGCGAATTCTCTGATGAAAGACTTTCTGATGATCTTCCCTTGTAAATTCCCAGTCCGGAATGCCATCGCGAAAATGCGTATGCATCTTCATGGATCGCACATAGCCTTTCCGGGACATAATGCCATCCGGCGCAAGATTCCCCAGAACAAAATGTACCGGATCCTTCAGCTTCAGAAAGCTTCCCTGCTGCCTCTGATCCTCCCGCAGCAGTTCCACTGCCACTGCCATATGTTCTACAGATCCTGCCATGCCGCTCCTCCTTTATGACTACATGATCATTTATCATTATCTTTGTCCAGATATGCGCATGCCTGCTTGGCAGTCTGCACCAGGTATCCCATGGCAATGCCCGGATAATTACCGGCTGCCGTCTCTCCTGTCAGCATTAATGCATCTGCGCCATCCAACACCGCATTATAAATATCCGAAACCTCGGCTCTTGTCGGAACCATCGCCTCCTCCATCGAATGAAGAAGCTGTGTCACAACCATAAACGGCTTTCCTGCCTTCTTACAACGCTCACTGATATCCTTCTGGATCGTCGGAAGCTCCCAGAGCGGAACTGCCATTCCCAGATCTCCTCTGGCGATCACGATCATATCACTTTCGGGAATGATCTCGTCAATCGCCTCATAACCGGCAAGATTCTCTATTTTTGCAAAAATACGGATATCTCCTACGCCTTCTGCTTCCAGCGTCTTTCTGAGATTGATAATATCCTGTGCCCCACGAACAAACGGAAGCATGACTCCTGTCACTCCCGCCTCATGCGCATTGTGGATATTCATAAGATCCGCCTTCGTCAACGTCGGAAGCTCAATCTCCAACCCCGGAATCGTAATACTCTTCTTGGATTTAAGAACGCCACCACGAAGAACCACACACTCCGCATAACGCTCCTTCGCTTTCTTGACCGTCAATAAAATCTTTCCATCGTCGATCAAAATCTCGCTGCCCTTTTCCAACGAGCCAAGAATCTGCTTAGAAAGCTTAACTCCTCCCTTTCCGAGAATGAGCTTCTTGCCCTCCTCAAGGATAAGTGGCTTCTTAAGCTTACCAATACGAAGCTCCGGTCCCTGCAGATCTACGAGAAGCTCCGGCTTGATGTCGCAGCGCTTTGCTGCCTTACGCATACTGGTCAGCCACTCCTGCCTGTCCTCCAGATCCTGATGGGAAAGATTCACCCGAACCCCCGTCATACCGGTACGAAACATTTCCTCCAGCGTCTTTTCGCTCTCGCACGCACTTCCCAATGTTCCATAAAATTCAATATTTTTATTCATACTAATCTAACATTCCTTTCTCAGCCCGCCAACATCGGACCAAAGGCACACGATATCCATGCCGTTCCAAATCACTGCAGGCGTTACGCCGCAGACACCATAATACCATACCTTATTACTATAGACCATTTTATTCTAATAAAAAAGGGGTTGATTTTTTACTATAAATACGTTAGAATAATGTGCAGTGCTGAAATAGCTCAGTTGGTAGAGCACTTCACTCGTAATGAAGGGGTCGTCGGTTCGAGTCCGATTTTCAGCTTCGAGAAAAAGCCTTGGAAACGTAGAGTTTCCGGGGCTTTTGTCGTTTCCGGGCAACTTTCTGATTTGTCGATCGAAGCCCAAAACAGCAGAAAAGGCATTCCGTTTTCCATTTCTCCAACAACAATACTTAAAACTTCTTTCATGCCATCTTCGTTGATACCGAGAACAACATATGCGGCAAGTTTTCTAATTACTCCATCATCACGGACAGAGAAGTGTACAGCATCAATGAAAACGATAGGATATACCGCAGATAAAGGACGATTTTGCCATTCTTCGATTTTAGGAAGAAGTTTATCTGTAATATCAGATACCATTCCTTCGCTTACTTCAAAGCCATAAATATGATTGCGATCAGCAAAAACTCCGTCTCTCCCACACAACTTCGAATCTGACAGATCAATTTCTTAATATTCTCCCGAAATATATTTCCCGGCTCCCTGTCATTCATTCCAAATCCCAAGATCACCAGATCATAAGACTTCTTTCCAATAAGCTCCCCGGCATGCTCTGCTGCCCATGCCGTTCCTTCCCCAGCCTTAGAGACATTATCCATTTCAACCCTGCAATGATACTGCTTTTCCGGCCCTTTTACCACAAGCTCCGGCCATATGGGTTGTCCCGGTTCCTGATGATGAAATCCTGAACAGTCATACCCACAGGATATAATTCTTTCATTTTCTCCACAGCCATACTCTCATCTCTCCTTCCTCTCTGTTGGCCCATGCATAATATGGAATAAACGTCAGCATCTGAGGACTCCACGTTTCCTCCGCCTCAGCTTCCATATATAATGTATCCTGCCCTTCTCCGTCTCTTCGCCAACCCGGTATCCGGTATCCTACTGCTTCCTTTCCAATAAACGGAAGAGATATCTTTTGTGCCTGATGTACCGCCTCCGGCACAGTTCCTAATGTATGAAGAAGTTTTCCGTTATCGGCTTCCTCCAGGCAATATACCAACGGTCCACAGACCAGGGCCATCTGACCAAAGCATTCTACCACTCTGGAATCTCCCCGGAAAAATTTCGGCCGGAAGGAAAAACCCGGATTCAAATGCACCTTTCTTTGTCCCTTTAATTTCACATACCAGTATCCATCCTGAACTCTTGTTTCACATGAGCCCTCACACCGGATCTCTCCGTCAAAGGAATCACTCCTGCCCGGTATGCGCAGTGCAATCGTTCCATACATCTCCTGCTCCCCGGTGATCTCTACCTGGACATCACTGTCCCATGGAAGATGACTGTCCACTTTTACGGACACTGGATTTTCTCCCAGCCGGATCTGTATTTCACTGCTCATATAAAGGTCAAGCCACAAAGTATCCTCTTGCACATGGTAGCTGTAATCCGGCAGAGAACCAAGAAGTCTTGCCAGATTCGGAGGACAGCAGGCACAGCCAAACCATTTGGAACGTCTGCTTTTCACATGCTCCAATCTCTTGTCCTTACGGCATGCCTCCGGATTAACTGCGAGAGGATTCACATAGAAAAACTCTGTGCCATCCAGCGAGATTCCACTGAGCACTCCATTATAAAGAGCCCGTTCCATAACATCTGCATATTTACGATCCGGCTTCATCCGCAGCATTCTCCTCGCCCAGAATACCAGCCCTATCGCTGCGCAGGTCTCGGCATAAGCACTGTCTGACGGCAGATCATACGCATAAGAAAACGCCTCTCCAATGTGTGTTCCTCCCACTGCACCGGTAATGTACATTTTCCTCCCGGTCACATCCTCCCACAAACGCTGTACAATCTGGCCCATTTTCCGGTCTTCACTTTCATTTGCCAGATCTGTCATACCGGAGTAGAGATACATGGCACGAACTGCGTGTCCCACCGCTTCGGTTTGTTCCAGCACCGGCCGGTCTGCCTGACAATAATCAAGATTATTGTCCTCGGATTCCTTATGCTCCCGGTTAAAATACTTTGGTACTTTTCCCCTCTGTGTCACAAAATACCGGCTCAGCTCCATATACCGGCTGTCTCCGGTACAATGATACAGCCGCATCAACGCCATTTCCGCAAGCTCATGTCCCGGATAACCGTGACATTTTCCTTCCTCCACCCCAAAATACCCGCAAAGGTAATCCGCAAATCTCATGGCAAGCTTTAACAGGGCTCCCTTTCCCGTTGCTTCATAATAAGCCACTGCCGCCTCTGCCAGATGTCCAAAGCAATACAGCTCATGATGATCCCTAAGATTCGTAAAACGGCTGTCATAATCCTTGATGATATAAAAGGTATCCAGATACCCCTCCGGTGTGATCACCTGCTCCAACAGCTCCACCATCTGATCCACCGTCTGCTCCAGCACTGGGTCGGGATCCGTTTTCAAAATATACGAAGCCGCCTCGATCCACTTGTAAAGATCACTGTCCTGAAAAACAAAGCCGTAAAAATGATGCAGATTTCCTGTTTCTCCATCCTTTTCTCGGCATTCCTCCGCCCCCGGAAGCAGCGCATTGCCCTCTGGCAGACTGATAAACTCCCGAACCGACTGCACCGGAATCTTCTCGCCACGGTTTCTGGCTGCTGTCACCTTTGCCGCTTCCCGGAAATTGCGGATACAATAGCTTGGTTCTGCCTCCGGAATCCGGTCATTGAGTGCCCGCCACTGATAAGGCAGTACCTTCTCCCGGATCAGTCTCCGCTTTTCTCCCCAGAATGTATCCGCAATGGATATTGTATTTTCCATGCTTTGTTGTTTCATTTCTCACCTGTTCCTCTCATAAAGTCATATCAAAATGATATATTTATCGTTCCTTCTTTATACCCCATATTAGAAGTTGTGCCGCAAGAACACAATATCAAAACATATTGAAATCTATCAAAAAGTAAGATAAAATACAAAAAATAAAAAAGGCAGGACGAAATAATGGAATTTTTATTTCACGGAAAATTTTATACGGATTCCCCGGACTGGGTTCATACTTCCAGAGTATTGAATGAATACGAATTGATGATCGTGGATCAGGGAACATTTTCAGCATTCCAATGTGTCTCTTCACCTGTTCCTCGCCTTGTTGGATGAGCTTTCTTATGAAAACACTCCAAAAGAGTTTACAAAAAAACGGCCTGTAAAGGAACTTGTGGATGGATATTTAAAATACAATCAAAATCCTGTCCATCAGGTGAAAGAATTGGCACGAAGCTTTGGATATCATGAGAAATACCTGTCACAGCTTTTTTACCGGGAAACCGGCATCCATTTAAAACAATATTTAACGGAATATATTATGGAACGGGGCAGAGAACTTCTGCTAAGCACCAATCTTTCTATTGCAGCGATCAGCAGTCAATGTGGTTTTAGCGAACCCCATAACTTTTCCCGTTCAATCCGCCACACTTACGGTATGAGTCCTTCCCAGCTCCGGCAGAATTTTAAACAGCATTAAAAAGAGGAGGACCGGTCTTATATCAAACCTGTCTTCCTCTTTCCACCTGTCTCTCTTAACTCACTCTCGTTATTTTTAAATGGTTCCTGTTACCACCAGCGTGCTGACTCCCGGATTTGCTACCCATGCACCACTGACAGGATCCTGGGTATAAGTGGCTGCCGGTACCGTGATCTCCCCTGCTGCCGTTGCAAATACCCCTGTAGTCTCATCATAGGTGTACTCCGTCGGATCTGTCCATGCCGTACCGTTAAAGGTTACGGTCAGATTTGACAAAACAGGATCAAAGGTATCTGTGATCACTGCCCCGGTTGCTGCATTGGCTGCCACATTGCCAAAATTCTGGATCACGAAAGTATACGTCAGCGTACCGTTTTCCGTCACCGGTACCGGGCTGATCGATTTCGTAATATTCAGATTTGGTGCACTGACAGCACCAATCGTTTCCGTCACCTTGATTGGAGTGATCCCTCCTCCGGTGATCGTCGCCGTATTGGTGATCTCAGATTCCGCTGCCAATGGAGCATTCTGATTGACAGATGCCTCATAAATGATCGTAGCATTTCCCCCTGCAGGTACATTGATCCCTGTGACAGTCATCGGCGGACCTGCGGTAACTGTTGGTGTTGTCTGCAGGGTACCATTGACATAATAATTGATCGTTCCGGCAACATAAGTCAATGGAACCAGTTCTCCTGTCCCAAAGGTATACGCTCCTAAATTATCCGTCAGCGTAAGCCCTGTGACCGGAATCGTCCCGGAATTGACAATGCTCACAATATACGTGACATTATCATTCTGCCCATAAGTCGCTCTGACAGCTGTCTTGGTTGCAGAAAGCACCTCAAGGATCTCCCCCACTGCAATGTTGGAGTTTGTCACAGCATTTCCATACCGCAGCTGCGCCTGATTTGTAAATCGTGCCATATCATTTTCCATCCTTTGCTATGAAAGTATATGACAGTATATGACAACTTTTTCAGATGGTTCTGTTAATTTACCAAATAATCTGACGGATCAGAAAGGTATAGCACGCCGACCTTTCCAGATCACTGCTGTATTTCTGCAATATCCGAAGTACCGTATCTCCCGAATATAAATAATCGTTTAAAGCTATCATTTGTTCTTTACCACCCTCTCCTGTTGGTTTTGTCTGCCTGCCGGATTCATTAAAAAGCACCTCTACATCGCCATTTTATAAATTCGGTACATATCCTCCTGATCCAGCTTCTTAACACAGCCAATTGTCCGGTTTCCAAAATGACTGCACTTTTCTGCCATGCTGCGAAGCTGTTCCTCGGTCGGGTTGATCCCCAGTTCAGAAAGGCTCGTTGGCATTTCCACCTGATGATAAAACTCTTCCATGGCACGGATTCCCCGAAGTGCTGTCTCTGTATCGTCTGCCCCTTTCTTCTGTCCCATTACACGGACAGCAAACTGCACAAATCTGCCCGGATTGCCCTCCAAGACATATCTCGCCCAGCTTCCCCAGACAGCTGCCAGCCCGGCACCATGCGCCACATCAAACATACCGCCAAGCTCATGCTCCAGCTGATGGCTTGCCCAATCTCCGCCTGCCGTTCCACAGCCGGTGAGACCATTATGGGACAGGCTTCCCGCCCACATCACCTCAGCTCTTGCTTTATAGTTATCCGGCTCCTTCATGAGGATCAATGCATTCTCCATAACGGTCCGGATCAAGTGCTCACTAAATCCATCCGTAAGCTCCAGATTTTGCTCATGATTGAAATAACGCTCCATGGTATGCATCATAATATCCACACAGCCACTGGCTGTCTGGTACTTCGGAAGGGTCATTGTAAGCTCCGGATCCATCACTGCAAATCGGGCACGGCAGCAGTCATTTCCATAGCCGCGCTTCAACCATCCATCCTCATTGGTGATCACAGAGGAATTGCTCATCTCCGATCCGGCAGCCGCAATGGTCAGTACCACACCGATCGGCAGACAGCCTGTCGCAACCCGTTTTCTCTCATAAAAATCCCATACATCTCCCTCGTTTGCCACGCCGTATCCTATCGCCTTGCCGGAATCAATGACGCTTCCGCCACCCACAGCAAGTATGAAATCTACCTTCTCCTTTTTGCAAAGCTCAATGCCCTGATATACAAGAGACAGCCTTGGATTTGGCACAACACCTCCCAGTGACACAAAAGGGATCCCTGCCTGCTCCAGTGACTGATAAATACGATCCAGCAGACCGCTTTTTTTCACACTTCCGCTTCCATAATGAACCAATACCTTGGTACAGCCCTGCTCTTTCACAAGCTCTCCCACCTGATCCTCTGTTCCTTTTCCAAAAACCACCTTTGTCGGTGCATAATAATCAAAATTTGTCATCTCTATCTCTGCCTTTCTAATATTAGTTTTCTTTTTGTTCTGTATTTTTCGACTCACAGACGCACTATTTATCCTTGTATTTTATCATTGCTCTAATGTCAGGTCAATTATCCTCTCTTTGATCTCCTGTCCTATGATCTCTGACTGTGCTCCCGTTTTTTCTGCTCCCGGAACGTGATCATCATTTCTCTGGTGAGACTTAAGCCTTCCGGGTCATCCGGAACATCCCGGTAATACGCCTGTCCCCCCCGGAAGCTTAAGATCCTGCTGTCCGGCAAAGGCTCCTTTCTGACAAATGTATTATAAAGCTTTTAAGGTAATATATCCTGTATCATTGTTCCGCCTGCTTTCCTGACATATTCTGTACCATTTCCCATATCTATACTGGTTCTATTTTATAACACCCCTCTCTTCATTACAACCGGAATTGCTCTTCCTATGTGCAGCTGAAATTGTGGAATGCCCTGATCATACTGTGTCAAACTATCTTCCAACACATATCAGAATGCTAAGACAAATTGTTTTATTTTTGACGAACACAGGTGATAGAAAGACGAGGTATACTATCAACATCGCAAGCAAAAAGAATACATTGGCCAATGTAAACATGCAAAAATATCTTCCCTTTTGTGCAGGGTATTCTCTGGCAATATATTTAAAACTGATCAGACTTGCCATTGATGCAATCAATGTTCCCAGTCCTCCGATATTCGTGCCCACGATCAGATTGGAAATTGCGTCCGTAAATCCTGACAGGAGAATTGCTGCAGGCACATTACTCATCACCTGACTGGCAAGCACAGCAGTAACCATTTCTCTTCCGCGGATCATTCTTTCCAAAAACTGTCGAAATACTTCTATCCTCCCTAAATTTCCAATAAAAATAAATAACGCCGCAAAGGTTCCAAGAAGCGAATAATCTACTTTCATTAATGTCTTCCTATCAGCTGCGAATGTAAATACCAAAACAAACACAGTGAAAACAAACCATGGAAGAACCCTTCCCACAACAAGGAGTCCCAAAAGAAATAGCACACAATAACACCATATTTTCCACGAAAAAGATATCGATTTTTCAGAGTGTTTTTCCTCAGATAATTGATGTCTCCCATCCTCTTTACTGAAAGTAATTTTATTATCTTGTATATTCTTTATCGTTGTCTGGTCTTGTTTTTGATCATTCCTTACATATATCCGGCTAATGCCGGATGCCAGTATGATCCATATTATAAGCACCAAAAACGCCATCACAGAATATGGCAGCATAAGCAATATAAATTTTTCAATTCTCATCTGTGCCAATCCAAACAGATACAAATTTTGCGGATTGCCAATGGGGGTCAGCATACTTCCCAAATTTGCCGCAATGGTCTGCATCACTACAATCCGAAGAATCCATTTTTCATCAAATAGTTCTTTTTTTCTTTGAAGAAGTATCAAGGAAAATGGAACAAACGTAATCAATGCCACATCATTTGTGAGCAGCATGGAAGAAAAAAAACAAAGCATCACTAAAACAGAAGTAATCGCCATTCTGCCGGATACTTTCCGCAACAGCATCCCGGCAAGACGATCAAATACCCCCAGCTGCTGTACCCCTGCCACACAGGTCATCAATCCAAAAAGAATACCAAGGGTCCGAAAATCAATATATTCCGGATATTGCTGATCCGGTGGAATAAATATCATAGAAATTACAGCTAATAAAATAGCAACGACTAAAACGGTTTCTTTTTTGATAAAAAATAGGATTCTTTTCATTTTCTTCCTGCTTTCCTGACTATATTCTATACTAATCCGACATTATCACCTAACACATCCACAAGCTTTGGTTCACAGCCCTAAAGCTACCACATTAGTTCCGATTCTATTTTATAACACACCTGTCTTGATTACAACCGAAACTGCTCTTTCTGTACGGCGCTGAAATCTCGTTCTGCAGATTTTAATTCTACAAATTTTCGATTCCTTGAATTTTTCTTTCAAACCACTTGATTATTTTGCATACTGTGTCAAACTACTTACCGGCGCATATCAGAATATCCGGAACACAATATTTTATTCCGAACGAATATGTACAATAGAAAGACGAGGAATATACCAATGATCAACCCAGCTATGATATTTCGTTTAAAAAACTCATGGGAGAAATTTACGGCTTCCCATCCGAAGTTTCCTATGTTTCTAAAAGCCGCTGTAAATAATAATGTTTTAAGAGAAGGAACGATTCCTGAGATCAATATTACCACGCCGGAGGGACAGAACATTTCTACCAATCTCAAGGTCAATCCGGAGGATCTGAAATTGATCGAGGACTTAAAAAATATGACCAGATAATTGGTTTCAGGGTGAACAAATCATTTCTCCTGATTCTCTAAAAAACGAAAGAACCATTTCCCAATATAAGTCGAGTAATGAC
>OGHW01002420.1_pt1 | contig 11255 bp, 5 predicted proteins | sample 1571641 | NCBI WGS metagenome assembly OGHW01 (sample SAMEA2582066, study PRJEB24529) | metagenome | biome: Human gut stool | place: China | collected 2011 | reverse complement strand
GCACAAGGGGGCTGCATTTGGGACTGGGTGGATCAGAACTTCCGTGAAATAGACAAAGACGGAAAATGGTACTGGACTTATGGAGGCGATTACGGACCGGAAGGAATCCCCAGCTTCGGTAATTTCTGTGGCAACGGTCTGGTGAATGCTGTTCGTGAACCGCATCCGCATCTACTCGAAGTGAAGAAAATATATCAGAACATCAAAGCGACTTTGTCAGACCGGAAGAATCTGAAAGTCTGCATAAAGAACTGGTATGACTTTTCTAATCTGAATGAATATATCCTGCGTTGGAATGTGAAAGGGGAGGATGGAACCGTACTTGCCGAAGGCACGAAGGAAGTAGACTGCGAGCCGCACGCTACGGTAGATGTCACTTTGGGTGCCGTCAAACTTCCGAATACCGTTCGGGAAGCCTATCTGAACCTAAGCTGGAGCCGTAAAGAGGCCACTCCGCTAGTGGATACCGACTGGGAAGTGGCATACGACCAGTTTGTACTTGCCGGTAATAAGAATACGACGGCTTATCGTCCGCAGAAGGCGGGAGAAACAGCTTTTGTTGTGGACAAGAATACCGGGGCACTTTCTTCCCTGACTTTGGATGGAAAGGAATTGCTGGCTGCACCAATCACTTTGAGCCTGTTCCGTCCGGCTACGGATAATGATAACCGGGATAGGAACGGAGCCCGTCTGTGGCGCAAGGCAGGTTTGAACAATCTGACACAGAAAGTGGTGTCACGGAAAGAAGAAAAGACATCGGCAACGGTCCGTGCTGAGATTCTTAATGGGAAAGGACAGAAAGTAGGAATGGCGGATTTTGTTTATGCACTCGACAAGAACGGGGCATTGAAGGTTCGCACCACCTTCCAGCCGGATACGGCGATTGTGAAGTCGATGGCTCGTCTGGGGCTGACCTTCCGCATGGCAGATGCTTATAATCAAGTATCTTATCTGGGACGTGGCGATCATGAAACGTATATCGACCGCAACCAGTCCGGTAGGATAGGACTGTATGATACGACGGTAGAACGGATGTTCCACTATTACGCTACCCCACAATCTACAGCTAACCGGACAGATGTACGCTGGGCGAAACTGACGGATCAGGCAGGCGAAGGTGTCTTTATGGAATCGAATCGTCCTTTCCAGTTTAGTATCATTCCTTTCTCGGATGTATTATTAGAGAAGGCGCACCACATTAATGAACTGGAGCGTGACGGAATGATAACTATACATCTGGATGCCGAACAGGCAGGAGTAGGTACGGCTACCTGCGGACCGGGTGTATTGCCGCAATATCTGGTACCGGTGAAAAAGCAGAGTTTTGAATTTACGCTTTATCCGGTAAAATAGCCTGAAACTGATTGCATTTGGATAGAAATATTGCATTGAGATAGAATATAGGGGAGCGAATGGCATGGATTTAGCGAAGTTTAATGAAAAGCGCTTCGGGAAAGCCATGAAATTTGCTCCTTTATATTTATCTTTGTCTCATTAGCATTAAATCAATATTTATTATGATGAACAAACTACTTACTTCTCTCTTTTTATCTTCTGTGATAACGTTGGGCGGATGTGGACTGACGAAAGAAAACTACTATGTGAAGCATGTTGAATTTCCACAGGATGCAACCCTCGAACAAAAAATCGATATGGCAGCAAGGCTGGTTCCTACCCCCCAGCAGGCTGCGTGGCAACAAATGGAGCTGACTGCTTTCCTGCATTTCGGTATCAACACATTCACCGGACGCGAATGGGGCGATGGTCAGGAAGACCCTGCTATCTTTAACCCTACAGAGCTGGATGCAGAACAATGGGTGCGCACCTTGAAAGACGCCGGATTTAAAATGGTACTTCTCACGGCAAAGCATCATGACGGCTTTTGTCTGTGGCCTACAGCTACCACGAAACATTCGGTAGCCTCTTCCCCTTGGAAAAACGGTCAGGGCGACGTAGTGAAAGAACTGCGTAACGCTTGCGATAAATATGATATGAAATTCGGAGTCTACCTCTCTCCGTGGGACCGGAATGCGGAATGCTACGGAGATTCTCCTAAATACAACGAATTCTTTATTCGGCAATTAACGGAATTACTTACTAATTACGGCGAAGTGCACGAAGTGTGGTTTGACGGCGCAAACGGAGAAGGACCGAACGGAAAGAAACAAATCTATGACTGGGATGCGTTCTACAAGACTATCCAACAGTTGCAGCCGAAAGCGGTGATGGCAATTATGGGCGATGATGTCCGTTGGGTAGGTAATGAAAAAGGATTGGGACGCGAAACGGAATGGAGTGCAACGGTGCTGACTCCGGGCATTTATGCTCGTTCCGAAGAAAACAACAAACGACTGGGCGTCTTTAGCAAAGCCGAAGATTTAGGAAGCCGTGCGATGCTGGAAAAGGCAACGGAGTTATTCTGGTATCCTTCGGAAGTAGACGTGTCTATCCGTCCGGGATGGTTTTATCATGCGGAAGAAGACAGCAAAGTGAAATCCTTAAAACATCTGGCTGATATCTATTTCCAATCGGTAGGCTATAACTCGGTGCTCTTGCTGAATATTCCTCCCGACCGCAGAGGATTGATTAATGAAGCGGATGTGCAGCGGTTGAACGAATTTGCTGCTTATCGGGAGAAGATATTTACGAACAACCGGGTAGAGAAAGGAAGAAAAGACTGGGAGGCTGTTTCCGGCAGTGAAACTGTTTATTCCTTGAAACCGGAGTCGGAAATCAACGTTGTGATGTTGCAGGAAGATATCACGAAAGGGCAACGGGTGGAGTCTTTTACCGTAGAGGCATTGACGGAACAAGGCTGGCAGGAAGTGGCGAAAGGAACGACTGTAGGCTATAAGCGTATGGTTCGTTTTCCGGCAGTAAAGGCTACCCAGCTTCGGGTGAAGATCAACGAATGTCGTCTGACGGCTCACATCAGTCAGGTGGCAGCCTACTATGCAGACCCTTTGGAAGAAGAGAACCGGACGGAAAACTGGAACAATCTGCCTCGTGCTTCATGGAAACAGGTGGCTGCTTCTCCGTTGACCATTGATTTGGGCAAAGAAGTCGAACTCTCCGCATTTACTTATGCACCTCTGAAAGCGGAAGCGAAACCGACGATGGCTTTCCGTTACAAATTCTACGTGAGCGCAGATGGCAAGAACTGGAAGGAAGTGCCTGCCAACGGTGAGTTCAGCAATATCATGCATAATCCGTTGCCGCAGACTGTCACTTTCGGTCAGAAGGAAAAGGCACGCTTTATCAAGCTGGAAGCTACCACCCCTACGGCTACAACGGCGCAAGTAGAAATGAATGAAATCGGAGTGACCGTAGCTCCTTGACGAAGCTTTGAATTTTAACTTAATAAGTACATCACTTTGAGAATAGATACTTATTCATTCTAACCTAATAATTATCAAAAGACAAAATGAGAAAAGAATTTTATGGTATATTACCTTTAGCGTTAACTTCCTGTCTGGCTTCTCAGACCACTGCTCAGGAGAAACAAACCCAGCGTCCGAATGTTGTTTTTATCTATGCGGATGATATCGGTTACGGCGATTTGAGTTGTAACGGAGCCAAGACTATTCATACTCCTAATGTGGAACGTCTTGCCAAAATGGGAGTACGTTTTACCAATGCGCACAGTGCAGCTGCTACCAGTACGCCTTCCCGCTATGCGATGCTGACCGGTGAATATGCATGGCGCAAAGCCGGAACAGGTATTGCTGCCGGAGACGCTGCGGCTATTATCCGTCCGGAACGCTATACAATGGCGAACCTGTTCAAGGATGCCGGATACAACACCGGAGTCGTAGGCAAATGGCATCTGGGACTGGGCGACAAGGGCGGAGAACAAGACTGGAACAAGCCTTTGCAGCCGGGAACGAATGATATCGGCTTCGAATATTCCTTTATCATGGCAGCTACGGGCGACCGTGTTACTTGTGTATTTGTAGAGAATGATCAGGTGATCAACCTTGATCCGAATGATCCGATTCAGGTAAGTTACAAAGCGAACTTTCCGGGAGAACCTACCGGGAAGGACAATCCGGAGTTGCTGAAAATGCATCCTTCTCACGGACACGACCAGAGTATCGTGAACGGTATTTCCCGTATCGGATATATGAAGGGCGGAAAGTCGGCTCTCTGGCAGGATGAGAAGATTGCGGAGACGCTGACAGGAAAAGCTGTTTCCTTTATTGAAGGACACAAGTCTGCTCCTTTCTTCCTGTATTTTGCCACGCAGGATGCGCATGTTCCCCGTGTTCCGTCTCCACAGTTCGCAGGAAAGAGCGGCATGGGACCTCGCGGCGATTGTCTGCTCGAATTTGACTGGTCGGTAGGCGAGATTCTGAATGCACTCGAACGACTGGGATTGGATAAGAATACACTGGTGATTCTTTCCAGTGATAACGGTCCGGTAGTGGACGACGGATATAAGGATCAGGCAGTGGAATTGCTAGGCGATCATACTCCGGGCGGCATTTATCGCGGAGGAAAGTACAGTTCGTTCGAAGCGGGTACACGTATTCCTTGTATCTGGAGCTGGCAGGGTGTGATCCGTCCGGGAACAGTTTCGGATGCATTGCTCTGTCAGATAGACTGGTTTGCTACTTTTGCTGAAATGCTGAATGTCCGCTTGCCGGAAGGTGCGGCACCGGATAGTGAACCGATCCTGAAAGCGTGGACAGGCAAGCAAAAGAAGGGACGCGAATGGCTGGTACTTCAGAATGCACAGAATAACCTGTCGGTGACAGACGGAAGATGGAAATATCTCCGTCCGGGAAATGGACCGGCATATCTGAAAGCAGTGAATATCGAGTTGGGAAACAGTAAGGAACCGCAGCTTTACGATCTGAAGAAAGATCCGAAAGAAAAGAATAATGTGGCGGGTCAGAATCCGGAACTGGTAAAGAAGATGGCAGCACAGTTGGAGAAAATTGTAGATGGACGCTACGGTCTGCCACTATAAAAGAAATGCTTAGAGAGTAGCAGTGGGACTGGCGGTCTTGATTTCTAGTAAATCGGACGCCAGTCTTTTTTTTAAACCAAACGTAGGTTTTCACTGTTATCTTTCTATATAAATGATATATAAAGAAAGAACTTATGTTAGTAGTCGATTTAGGAAAATGGATGAACAAAATCCTGATAGATTGGGGGATAGATGCGAAGGTTGCCGATCGTTTTGATGAAACAATTATTGCTATACTGATGATAGCCATTGCTGTAGGGGTGGACTATCTTTGTCAGGCAATTCTAGTGGGAGGAATGAGGCAGTATACCCGCAGGAAACCGCATCTTTGGAATACATTGCTGATGAAACGTAAAGTGTTTCATAATCTGATTCATACGATTCCCGCCATCCTTGTCTATGCCCTGTTGCCGATGGCTTTCATGCGTGGCAAGGAACTGCTGGTTATTTCGCAGAAGGCTTGTGCCATTTATATCATCTTTTCTTTGCTGCTGGCTATCAATGGGATTCTGCTGATGATCATGGATATTTACGATGGAAAGGAGACAATGAAGAACCGACCGATGAAAGGATTCATTCAAGTACTTCAGGTACTTTTGTTTTTTATCGGGGGGATTGTGATTATCTCTATCCTTGTAAATAAATCGCCTGCTAGTCTGTTTGCGGGACTAGGTGCTTCGGCAGCCATCCTGATGCTGGTATTCAAGGATTCCATTTTGGGATTTGTGGCAGGTATTCAGCTTTCTGCCAATGATATGGTGCGTCCGGGAGACTGGATCACGCTTCCTTCCGGTGCCGCAAATGGTACGGTGCAGGAGATTACGCTTAACACGGTCAAGATTCAGAACTTTGATAATACGATTTCTACGGTTCCGCCTTATACGCTGGTCAGCAGTCCTTTTCAGAACTGGCGTGGCATGAAGGATTCCGGTGGGCGGCGGGTGATGAAGAATATTACACTGGACCTGACGACACTCCAGTTTTGTACGCCGGAGATGCTCGACCGTTATCGGAAAGAGATTCCACTCATGGCGGATTATCAGCCGGAGGAAGGAGTGGTGCCCACCAATTCACAGGTTTACCGGGTGTATATCGAGCGGTATCTTTGCAGTCTGCCGGTGGTGAATCAGGATTTGGATTTGATTATCAGTCAGAAAGAGGCTACCATGTACGGAGTTCCTATTCAGGTTTATTTCTTTTCCCGCAATAAGGTGTGGAAAGAGTACGAGCGGATTCAGTCGGATATCTTCGACCATTTGCTGGCGATGGTGCCGAAGTTCGACTTGAAGGTATACCAGTATTCTGACTAACTCTATAGGGGACATCTTTGCCACAGGCTTAGCACAACTGTGCCACGCCTGTGGCACGGCCGTGCCAAGCTGTTGGCATAGTTGTGCCAAAGCGTTGGCACAAGTCTTTCGCAGGGATGTTACGGATGATGCTCCGGTATGTCCCGTTAGTTAGCAAGGAAGGTCGTTAAAAGTCCGGACCGTTTCTAGCTTCTTTCATCAGTCGTTCGAAGCGTTTTACGATATCGGGATGTTGCGCAGCCACATCGTGTTCTTCTCTGATGTCCGTTTCCAGATTATAAAGCTGCATTTGCGTATTGCCTTTCCGGATGTCCGTGATGATTCCTTTCCATTTTCCCATGCGGATTGCTTTGTTGCCAATCCTTGGGTCAGGATATTCCCAATATAAATAAGTGTGTTCTTTTTGTTTCCCTTTTTTGCCGAGCAATGTGGGCAGAAAGCTGATTCCGTCCGTTGGCGGACAAGTGATGCCTGCCAGTTCTGCCAGCGTAGGCATAACGTCCTGAAAAGCGCAGATGTGGTCACTTTGCGTACCGGGTTTTATTTTGCCGGGCCATGTGATAATGGCGGGGACACGGATACCTCCTTCATGCAAGAAACATTTGCCCCATCCGTATGCTGAATTGAAAAGTCCCCCGCTGTTGAACCAGGGAGAATCGCTGCCTCCGTTGAACGTAGGACCATTATCTGAAGTAAACACAATCAAGGTATTTTCGTACAGATGTTCCGCTTTCAGTTTTTCGATCAGTTGGCCGATCTGCTCGTCGAAATAACTGATCATAGCCGCATAGGTAGCATGCGGATACCGGCATGGCATATACCCTTTGTTGCCGGTATAGGGCTCTTCATCTCCGAACTTATCGACATAATAGTTGACCCAGCGTTCCGGAGCCTGTAAGGATACATGGGGAAGAGGCGTTGTCCAAAGCAGGAAGAACGGGTGTTCCTTATTCTGGTCGACAAAATGAATCATTTCGTCGAAGATGAGGTCGTTGGCATATTCATTCTGGGTAAATTTCCGGTAACTGGCTTCATCGTACGGATCCGCTCCTTCATCCAGTTTGGTCAGATGGGGGTCCCGTACTTTGTTATCGAGATATACGCGTTGATCGTTTTTCCATAAGAACGGAGGGTAATAGGTATGTGCCTGCCTCTGGCAGTTATATCCGTAAAACTGGTCGAAACCCTGTTTGCCGGGGACTCCTTCCGAACCGGGATAACCCAATCCCCATTTTCCGAAACAACCGGTCGTATATCCGGCATTCTGCATCATCCGGCCGATTGTCATGGTACCGGCTTTCAAAGGATATTGGCCTTCCAGTTTCGGATGGACGTACATCGAATCGTGGCTGTTGATCGCTCCCCTCGAGTCTATTTCATCATATGCCCTGATCTGTGCGTGTCCGGAATGTAATCCGGTCAATAGTACACACCGGGCCGGAGCGGAAACGGGCGATCCGGTATAATGTTGGGTCAGTTTGATCCCGTTGTTTCTCAGGCGGTCGATATTCGGGGTTTCTATTTTTTGCTGGCCGTAGCATTGCAGGTCGCCATAGCCCATATCGTCCATCAGTATATATATAATGTTAGGTTTGCTCTTTTCTTTCTGGCAGGAAGACAGACCAGCAATACAGAAAAACCCTACTAATAAATTCGTTTTTTTCATGTTCTTACTATTTTAATTAGTCCCAACTGAAATCGTCGGTTACTTCGCTTTTTAATCCTGGTCCGAACATATATCCTTGTTTTTCAAACCATTCTTTTTTGTCTTTTACCTTTTGGTAAAACTGTTCGAAACTCTCCGGTTCGCTCCGGCTCCACATTTGTTCGGCGATAGCCAGAATGCGGGGAAACAACCTTCGGTCGATCATATCCTCCGTTACCCCGTAATCGGTCCAGAGGGCACAACTCATTCCCAACAGGAGAGGTGAATCTTCTTTTCTATAAGACGGATTGGCGGTATATACATCTTTGATATTGAATGTACGCGCCGCCTCATATCCTTTCCAGGGAGTGACGGGGAAATTCAGGTAGGTATAATAATTGGTTCCGCAGATAACGGGAAGATTTCTTTTGAGCGCTTCCTTGAATGCCGTGTCTTTATGCCCCCGCCAGTTCCACCAGTGAATCACTGTGTTGTCCGGTAACGGATAACCATCCTGATAAACGACATCTCCCCAAAAGATTGCTTTTCTTCCTTTGCTTTTCAGATAGTTGGCCATCTGTGCTGAGAACCAGAGCTGAAGATCGTGGCTGTCTTTCAAACCGTGTTCTTTGATACATTGCCCGCAGTCAGGACATGTATCCCAGTTCCTTTTGGGTGCTTCATCACCTCCCAGATGAATATATTCGGAGGGGAACAGTTCGCAGACTTCATCGAGGACATTCTTCAAAAAGTCCAGCGTATGTGTTTTGCCGGCACAGAAGATATTTTGTGTAAAGCCGTTTTCGGGGACCTGTATAGTGTCGCCGAAGCAACCTAGTTCCGGGTAAGCGACCAGAGCGGCTTCCGCATGTCCCGGCATATCGATTTCCGGGATAACCGTGATACAACGTTCGGCGGCATATCTGACAATCTCTTTGATCTCTTTCTGTGAATAGAAACCCTGTTGTTCCGGGCCTTTGCCGACAAAAGCGCCAACTTCGGTAAGGCGCGGGTATTGTTTGATTTCAATACGCCATCCGAGGCCCTCCGTCAGGTGCCAGTGGAAATAGTTCATTTTTAGCAGGGCTGCCATGTCGATATATTTCTTTATTGTCGTGACTTTCTGATATTGGCGCCCGGAGTCGAGCAGGAAACTTCTGAAACCGACACGCGGCCTGTCTTCTATTTTCAGGCAGGGAATGATCCATGTCCCGTTCTGATCGGAGGCCAATTGCTTTAATGTCTGCCGGGCATAAAAGAAACCCGCATCGCCGGATGCTTCTATTTCAATGCCGTTTTTTGTTATCTGTAGCCGGTATGCTTCGGAAGGTAATGCCGTATTCGTAGTCAGGCGGATGTCGGCCTGTAGTTTTTTTGTACGAAATTCTCCGTTACCTTGCACGATTGTTTCCGGTGTAGGGATCACCGTTTGTGCTGCCAGAAAGAAAGAAGAAAGCAAGAGAATAATAATACTTACATATTTCATGATATATAGGAGCTAAAATAAAGAAGATGGATCAAAAGTTCGTTTTGTCATGGAGGACAAGTCTCGATTTTTGATACATCCTCTTTGTTTGTGATTAATTAAACTATTCCCAACCCGGATTCTGTTTGATATTCGGATTTAATACCATCTGATTCAATGGTATCGGGTAAAGATAATAATAATCCGGCCATAATTTATTCGGATCCGGATGAAATTCCAGATAACCTTCGTCCGTGCCTCCGTCGATGGTCACAGCCGTACCTGCCGGGAAGTCTGATTTCCGGACATATTGCCCGAGTTTTTTCTTCATGGCATAATGACACTTCTTCCATCTTCTGAGGTCGTCGAAACGGAAATTCTCTGAAAACAGTTCGATACGTCTTTCCCTGCGTACTTCCCATAAGAGAGGAGACACGGCATAATCGCTGGCATATCTCGAATCACCCAAATCCCGCATTGGATCAAAACTTTCATTGATCTGTGATACAATCATCGAAGGTACATTTACCCGTGAACGTATTTTATTGATAGTCATGTCTGCAACGGACTGGCTGAATTCTCCCAGTTCAACCATTGCCTCGGCATAATTCAACATCACTTCTTCTACCCTGAATATCGGCATGTCGGTCTCTTCATTCCGTTGAGAACCCATGCTCAGGTAAGTATTGAAATACTTCCAGTTGTTATAACCGAATGCCGATTTGTACCAGGGTTGCCCGTTCAGGAAGAAATCGTAATGAGGATTTTCTCCCAGTATGCCGCCGTCGTATCCTTGTCTGAAAGGTAGTGTTTTCTGGCGTTCGGCCGGAACGATCAGATTAATGCTGTCAATGAAACTACGGTCTTTCGGATTGTCCGTAAACTTCCATTTGTTATCCCAGGCCGTTGTCGATTCCGAACGGTCGACTACATAAGGCGGAGTAACGTGCAGCCATAAACGATGGTCCCTATTGCTGAATTCATCGTACATGTCTTTGTCGCCCAGGAACATCTGGCTTGTCCAGCGCGGTTTGCCGTCCGAACATAAATAGTTGTCCACCATGTCGCGGGTTACATTATAGAATGACTGAGCCGTGGTTCCTCCGATGCTGGTGGCATGTACCACATTGGCATCGTTGGCATACGCTTTGTAAAGGATGATTCCCGTCATACCGTTTAATGACAATGAATTGAACAGGTCGTCGTAGTTGTTGTGCACATTCGGATATACCTTCAACACCTCTTCGGACGCCCGCTTACATTCCCGGAGGAATTTATCTGCTTCCTGCAATCCGTGATACTTTCTCCATGTCCCTTCGAACAGGCAGAAGCGGGAAAGCAATGTCTGCACTACCACACGGCTGATCGTGTTGGCTCCATCGCCGTTTGGGTTTATATTTTGTTCGGCATATTGGAGGTCTTCCAGAATATGGTTGGCAATCACGTCTCTCGAATCTCTTTCTCCGAAAATAATGTCCGTTTCATCGTCTGCCAGTACATGGTCTACCCAGGGGACGCCGCCGTAAGCGGAGAGCAAAGTCATATAGCGGTAAGAACGGAAGAAATAGCCGACACTGCGCCAATGGTTTCTTTCTGTCTCACTCATATCCGAAGTCTCTATATGGTCGAGCATCAGATTCGTCCGGCGGATAAAGCTATATTGCGCCCAGGGCCTATCGGTCGTATTGGAAGGAGGAACAACGATTCCCCTGATCCAATTAGTCTCTCCCGAACCGCGTGTCGAGTTGTAAGAGATATTGTCCGTATTGGTTTCCCCATAGCCGAGTGCCGGAAATGTTTCGTATAACCCCCATGCATATGTCTTGAAATTATCATACGTCTTGAATACGGTTTCTGCCGTAG
>OGHW01002418.1_pt1 | contig 11258 bp, 8 predicted proteins | sample 1571641 | NCBI WGS metagenome assembly OGHW01 (sample SAMEA2582066, study PRJEB24529) | metagenome | biome: Human gut stool | place: China | collected 2011 | reverse complement strand
ATCACAGCTACACGTCTAAAACAAAATCTCTTATAAAAACTATAAAAGGAGCTAGACCCCGCCCTACGCTTCGCTTAGAGGAAGGGGATTGCGCTCCTATTTTTGTTCAATTAATTAAAAAACCTTGAGGATTTCTTGAGCAACAAATAACTCAAGAAATCAACTTTTGGCTTTTTCTGTTGGTTATCAACTTTTTTAACTATTCTATTATTTTCACAAATGTTATATCATCTTCTTAAAATCAAATATATTTTCCAAATTCAATACGATAAAATCATTAATAACGCTTAGTTCTTTTCTACTTGTTTTTTTAATAAATCCATTAATCTTTTTTGTTTAGCGTAGAGTTTAATTATATTATAAACACGTCGATAAACAATTCGATAATCAAAAGGTCTTTTAATGTAATCAGATGCTCCCATCACAAAACCTTTATTAATGATATTTGCTGAATCTTCACTTGAAATTAAAATAACAGGTATATCATCTAACCATTTTTCTTGTTCCATCCATTGTAAAACATCAAAGCCATCAATTTCAGGCATAATAATATCTAATAAAATCAAAGAAATTCCCGAACCATATTGTTTAATATAGTCAATACATTCTTGCCCATTTGTAGCTTCCAATAAATAAAAATCATCTTTTAATATTTCATAAAGAATTGCACGATTTAACTCAGAATCATCAACAATAAGAATTGTTTGTTTAGTATCATTTCTATCAGAATAATACTGATGATCTAATTCTGTAAATATGCAATTCTTTTTTCTTTTAGCATGGTATAATAAATGATCTGCCAAAGAAACTGCTTCTTCAATTGTCCCTGTTTGATACATTGTAATCCCTGCACTCATAGAAAATTGAACACTTTCATACCCTTTGATTGTTGCATGATGAATATTTTTTAAAATATTTTGCATAATTAAATAAAGATCTTCTTTTTCAATATTTGGCAAATAAATAATGAATTCATCTCCACCATAGCGAATAAGTTTATCTTGATTTCTAAGTGAATTCTTAATATGTTCAACAATCATTTTAAGAACCCTATCTCCGAAATCATGACCAAATGTATCATTATAAATCTTAAAATCATCCACATCGAGCATAACAATTCCTGCAGGAGTTGTTTGATGTTTTATTTTTTCTTCATAAAAACGTCTATTATAAGCACCTGTTAATACATCTAAATAAAAATCATCGTGTTTACCCAAATACTTTAAAATAAGATTGCTATTTTCTTGTCGCGATAACTCTAGTTGTTCGTCTAAACAACAAATAATTTCCATTACATATTCTTTTTGATCTACAACATAGTATTTAGAAATGACATGATAAAGTTTATCTTTGCAATATTCTAATTTTGTACAATCTTTTTTTAAACGAAATGCTTCTATTGTACTGCTTAAAAAATTAAAGTTCATTTGATTTAAATCTGTTTTTTCAAAAAGATGTACATTTGGATATAGTTCTTGATAACAAACCATTTTATATAAAAGTTCTTTCATTGTTATTTTACTATTTTGCATGTTTTTTCCCTCAATATGGTTTTATTTTAAAAAAAGAAGCATAAAAATTCAATGAATATATTTAAAAAAGAGAAGAATATGTGATTTTAGATAAATAACATCCTTTTTCTTTTTATTGAAAATATTATTTTAAAACAGAAATAATAACTTCCTCAACCTTTTTTACATCAACTGGTTTAGCAATATGATCATTCATTCCTTTTGAAATTGCCATTTTTCTATCTTCTTCAAAAGCATTAGCAGTTAAAGCAACAACTGGAATATGAGCCTTTCCTTCATCAGATAATTCTCTAATTGTTTCCGTTGCCTTATAACCATCCATATGAGGCATTTGAACATCCATTAAAATCAAATCATAGCTTTTAGCAGGCATTTGTTCCATTTTAGCCACACATTGAATCCCATCTTCAACACGCTCAACTATTAATCCCATATCTTCTAAAAGAGTAATCGTAATTTCAGCATTCAAATCATTATCCTCTGCAAGTAAAATATGTTTCCCCCGAATATTTTTATTTGCATTCAACAAAGACAAATCTTCATTTACTTGCGCGTAATATTTTTCATCAGCAAGGTGATGTTTTAAAACAACTGTAAACTTACTTCCCTTTCCTAATTCACTTTCTACATCGATCGTACCACCCATCACATCAACGAGTTTTTTACAATCGGCATTCCTAAACCCGTTCCTGCAACAGCTTGTTCATATTCATATCCATAACCACTACGCTTCCCTTTTTTCCCTGTAATATGATAAGAATCTTCCTACCACCCTACACGTATTTTTCCTTCATTTGCTCGTACAGGAATTGAAAATAATGAAAAAACCAGGATAAAACCTATAAAAATGCATCCACATTTATTTAAAATATGGTTTATTTTTTCATCATTTCTCCCTCTTTTCATGATTAAAATATTTTGTAAATACATCTTTTAATTTTTCTATATCAACTGGTTTAGCAAGATGTTCATTCATTCCAAGTTGTAAAGCATGTTTTCTATCTTCTTCAAAAGCATTTGCTGTCATCGCAATAATTGGAATTTGAGCATTTTTATTATTAAAACTTCTAATTATTTTTGTTGCTTCATAACCATCCATAATTGGCATTTGAATATCCATTAAAATAAGATCATAATATCCTTCTGGCATCTTTTCTAATATTTTTATACATTCTTCTCCATTTTTAGCTAAATCTATAATTACTTTAAAAGTATTTAAAAGTTCTATTCCAATTTCCGCATTTAATTCATTATCTTCTACAAGAAGAATATGTTTTCCTGAAAAATCAAGTGTTGATGTATTTCTTTCATTGACATTTTCAACTTGTAAAGAAGTTAAAAACGAAAGTTCTACAGTAAACTTTGTTCCTTTATTTAACTTACTTTCTACTTGAATTGTTCCATTCATCATATCTATAAGAGATTTAACAATAGGAAGTCCTAATCCTACTCCAGGTACTTTACTTTCTGTACTTGTTTTTTCTCTAGCAAATTCTTCAAAAATATGTGGTAAAAAATCTTCTTTCATTCCTATTCCATTATCTATAATTATAAAATGATATTTTACTTTATTATTTTCAAATGAAATTTCTTGGATCAATAATTCAATATTTCCACCTTCTGGCGTATATTTAATCGCATTAGAAAGAATATTTAAAACAATCTCTCTTAATTTAGTTTTATCACAAATAATATGATGATGTTTAATCTCCAAATGATAGGAATAATGCAATTTTTTCTCTTTAATTAGCGGTTCAACTACAACATTTATATTTTTAACTAAATCATCTAAATCTCCTATTTCCTTTTTTAAATCTAATTTACCACTTTCTATTTGTGTCATTTCAAGAATATAATTAATCAAAGAAAGTAAAATCGTACTTGATGATTTAAGTTTCAAAATATAATCCAATGCCTGTTTTTTATTATCTAAATTATTTTCTAATAATTGTGTATAGCCAATAATTGCATTCATTGGTGTACGAATATCATGAGACATATTAAATAAAAATCTTGTCTTTGCCTGATTGGCATGTTGTGCTTCAGTAGCCACTTTTTCAATTTGTTTTGCATAAACAGCTTCTTTTTCACGTCTTAAAATAATTTGCCAATAACCCATTGATAACAAAATAGCTACCAAAACACTTACAATACTTCCAAATATCTTATAAGACATTGGTATCCAACCTTGAAAAGGAACAATTTCAAAATACCATGTATCATTAGGTACTTCACAAGCAACACTTAATGTATGATTTAAAGAACTATGACCACATGACATAATTGTCACATGTTTTCCTTTGTTGCCCTCTTTCCAAACTTTAAAATGATAAGTGGCATCTTCTAATTTATCTACTTCTAATTCTTCTAAAAAAGCATCCCAATTTAAAACAAGAATAGAAAATCCCCAAAATTTCTTTTCATTTCCATCATTTATATAAATAGGGTCAAACAATAAAGCCCCTGTACCACCTTGTTTTAATTCATATGGACCAGCAATTGTATATTCTCCACTTTTTCTAGCAATATTCGCTTCTTTTTGACGTTCAGGAAGTTCCAACGTATTCATACCTATCACTTTTTCATTTCCTTTTAATGGATAGGCCTTTTCAATAATCCCATTAGGTGCTAATTCATATGCTTCAATAACATTTTTATTTTTTTTCATATAACTTGCAAGCTGATTAAACTGTTCATCACTGATTGTATGTTTTGAAGATATAATATTTTTAAACATTTCAGAATTTTCTAAATATCTTCCAAGCTGTGTTTCTATTTTTCGAACAGTATCTTCTGCAGTATAACTTGCACTTATTTTTTCTTTATTTACTTCAAATTGAATTAAAAAATTAAAACAAATCAACATGACACCCATCACTATAATAAAAAATAGGCCTGTTTTTCTTTTTAATTTATTTAATTGAACAACTTCTTCTTTATTCATTACTTCTACCTATCTACTCAAATGATTCTTATGAGTCCATTATACACATTTATCTAAATTTTCTCTATAAAAAGCTTGATAAAATAAAAAAGAGCAATCTTAACGATTACTCCTTTATACAAATTAATATGCTTTTGCAAAGTAAACAACTTTTTTAGCTGGTTTACCACAAATTGGACAAACATCTCCAAATGGTTCTTCATCCTCTTTGATACATCTTGATGTAGCACCTGTTTCTTCTTTAATTTGAGATTCGCAAGCTTCATCTCCACACCACATCATACGAATATATCCAGCTTTTGTATCTAAGATTTCTTTAAATTCATCATATGTTTTTGCAGTTCTAATATTTTCATTTCTAAATTTTAATGCTTTTTCATACATTTCATCATGAATTTGATCTAATAATTGATGAATTGTTGTAGGTAATTCATCATTTAATGCGTAAAATTCTTTAGTACCATCAAGTCTTTTAGCTAAAACACATTGACCTTTTTCAATATCTTTAGGACCAATTTCTAATCTTAATGGAATACCTCTCATTTCAGCATCTGCAAATTTATATCCTGGTGTTTTATCACTCGCATCTACTTTAACACGTAATCCTGCTGCTTTTAATTGTTTTTCAATTTCATAAGCCTTATCTAAAACGCCCTCTTTATGTTGCATAACTGGAACGATCATTACTTGAATTGGTGCTACTCTTGGTGGTAAGACTAAACCATTATCATCACCATGTACCATAATAATTGCTCCAAGTAAACGTGTTGATACTCCCCAAGAAGTTTGATAAACATATTCTTGTTTATTATCTTTATTTAAGAATTTAACATCGAAAGCTTTCGCAAAACCTTGACCAAAATAATGAGATGTTCCTGATTGTAAAGCTTTTCCATCATGCATTAAAGCTTCAATTGTATAAGTTTCTTCAGCTCCAGCAAATTTTTCACTTTCAGTTTTACGTCCAGTAACCATTGGAATTGCAAGTAAATCTTGTGCAGTAGAACGATAAATTTCTAACATTTGTAAAGTTTCTTTTCTTGCTTCTTCTTCACTGGCATGAATTGTATGTCCTTCTTGCCATAAAAATTCAGACCCACGTAAAAATGGTCTTGTTGTTTTTTCCCAACGTACTACTGAACACCATTGATTATATAATTTTGGTAAATCACGATAAGAATTAACAATTTTTGCATAATGTTCACAGAACAATGTTTCAGAAGTAGGTCTAATAATTAAATTTTCTTCTAATTCATTTAAACCACCTTTTGTAACAACGGCACATTCTGGTGCAAAACCTTCTACGTGATCAGCTTCTTTTTGTAATAAAGATTGAGGGATCAACATCGGCATATAAACATTTTCATGTCCTGTTTCTTTAAATTTTTTATCCATATGATTTTGAATTTGTTCCCATAAAGCATATCCATAAGGGCGATAAATAATAAACCCTTTCACACCACTATAATCCATTAATTCAGCTTTACGACATACATCTGTATACCATTTAGCAAAATCAACATCTCTAGCAGTAATAGCTTCATTTTTCTTGTTATTTGCCATCTTTTTTCCTCCTCTAAAATGCTCCTCTATTTTACTATAGAAATGATAAACAAGCAAGATTAGATCATCTGAATCACACTTTGTTTTTGTTTTCTTTCAACTACAAGTTGTCGTTCAATACGATCTTTTAAATCACTAACATGTGAGATAATTCCAATTAATTTATTTTCATGATGCAATTCCATTAAACAATTCATTGCTTGATCTAATGATTGACTATCTAGAGAACCAAACCCTTCATCAATAAAAAGCGTATTTAATTCAATTCCTCCAGCATAATCTTGAACCATTCTTGAAAGTCCTAAAGCAAGAGATAAAGCCGCTTTAAAGGATTCCCCACCAGAAAGTGTCTTAATACTTCTAATATTTCCACTTTCTTGATCAAAAACATCTAATTCTAACCCTTGCTGACTTCTTCCTTTACCTGCATCATCTTTCCTTAATAATTGATATCTTCCTTGACTCAATTGTTTCATGATCACATTGGCATAAACCAACATATTTTCAAAATAAGTTGCTAGTACATATCTTTCAATCGACACTCTTGCATTATTTTTACCACTTGCTAGATTATAAAGATCTAAATATCTTTGATAAGTATCTTCATCTTTTTCTAATTGTTGATTGATTTTTTGAATATCTTTGATCATTTTTTCTTTTAATGAATAATCTATTTTTAATTTTTCTAAATCATCATTTTTTTCTCTCAATTGTTGATTTACTTCTTTAATTGTTTCACTTAAAGAAGATAAATCAACATATGTTGAATCTTTGACTTCATTTTCTAATGAAATAATCTGTTCATTTAAACTCTTTAAAGAAATTAAATAATCTTGATATTTCTTTTCTAAGATACTGATTTGATTGATTTGTGTTTTTAAATTTAAAAATTCTTCTTCATTTATAAATGCATCTAAAGCAGTATGATATTTATTATCTAATTCATCATATATTTCTTGTTCTTGAATAATTTGTTGATTCAATGACGAAATTTTTGTTTTTATTTCAAGATATTTATTTTTGACCTTTTCATAATCCTGTTGAATAGTTTCTATTTCTAATGAAAGTTGACGATATTCTTTTTGAACTTGTTGATAATTTTTATTAACTTCTCCAATTTCATACTGTCGCAGTGAATCATCTAATTTACCAGATAATTGATGAATTTGTACTTGAATATTCTCTAGACTTTGTGCTTGTTTTAATTCTTTACTTTCATAAGTAGACATATCTTTCAATGAAAGAGCCACACTCTTTTTAAGCTTTTGAATATATTTAAGTTCATCTTGTAATTCAAGATATTCTTTTTTCATTCTTTTTTCATCTTTTGATAAATGATCTAATTCTTTAATAAAGATTTCTTTAGATATCTCTTCTTGAATATTAAGTTCACTTGAAAGTTGTTTTGTTTGTTTAACAAGCATTTCCTTTTTTTGATTAGACAAGAGTATTTTTTGTAAGATATCTTGTAACCTATGTTCTTGTTGTTTTACTTTTTTAGCTTGTTGATCTAATTTTTCTTTTGTTATATCTTCTTTTTCAATTTGTGCCGGATGAGGATGATGTAAAGAGCCACAAATAGGGCATGGTTGATCCTCTTTTAATTGTAATGCAAAAATACCTGCTTGTTTTCTAAAATACAATTTTTCCATTTGATTATATTGCATTTTTTCATGATCAACTTGTTTTTCAACAACTGTATACTCTTCTTGTAAATCACTTTTATTTTCATTAAGTTTGAGTATTTGATCATAATAATCCGACAATTGATGAACTTTTACTTTTTGTTCGTTTAAACGAACATATTGTTGTTTGATCAGTTCATATTTAGATTGTACTTGTTGTTCACTTTGGATTCTTTCTTGATCTCTTTGCAGCCCATTTTCAAATTTTTCTTTCTTTTTTAAAAAGAGTTTATGTTCTTCATCTAACATTCTATATTGTTGTTTTAGAGTTTGTAAGTTTTGATAATCATTTTGATATTGATAGATTTGATTGATTAATTGTTTCGTTTCTTGAATTTGGTTTTGTAATTTTTCTTTTGTTTGTTGTTTGTAGTCAAGAGAATCTGCTTGTACCTTTTTTTCTTGATAATCTTTTTCAAGTTTTTTTAATTGTTTTAAAAAATCTTCTTGATTTAATTTTAAGGTTTGAAGTTTCTTTTGTTGTTTAATATAAGAAATATATAAATAATTTGTTTCTTGTGCTTTTTTTAAAGTATCTACAGTTTTATTTAATTTTTGATAATCATTTTCTTGTTTCTTTAAATCTTGAAATTGTTGTTTTAAATCTTTTAATTGTATTAATCGTTGATTTTGCAAGCGATAGAGTTGTAATTGTTGTTTCTTTTGATCTAAATCTTTTTTTAAATCATCATATTCTTTTTGTTGACTTGCGATAAGTTTTGTTTGTTTAGATAAATATTCTTGATGATCTTCAACTTGTAATTCTTGCATCAAATCTTTCCTTTTATTCAATAATAAATCATATTTATCCTGATACGTTTTTAGATGAACTTTAAGTTTTTCTTCTAACTTTTGATACGTCTCACTATGAAATAACTCTCTTAATACTTTTTCTCTTTCATCACTTGAAGCCATAATCAATTTTGTAAATTCTCCTTGAGCAATCATACAAATCTGTTTAAATTGTTGATCATCGACCCCTAATAAAGAAATCATTTTTTGATTGACTTCTTTAATACCTTCGACCATTTTGCCATCTGGTAAAGTAAGTAACGCTGAAGGTTGTTTAGGTGTTTTTTTCCCTTCTAGATAATATTTAGGATTTCTTTTAATTGTATAATTTTGTTGATGCAAAGAAAATGAAAATTCAACAAAAGTAGGAATTTCATTTAAGGCATGATCACACCTTAAACTGTCCGTTTGTCTAATTTGACCACTTGTTTTACCATATAAGGCAAAGATCATGGCATCAAAAATCATCGTTTTTCCACTACCTGTAGGCCCTGTAATTAAAAAGAGACCATCTTCTTGAAATGATTCAAAATCGATTGTGATTGTATCTGGATAAGGTCCAAACGCTGATAATGTAAGGCTAATGGGCATCATCTTCACTTACCTCCTCTAGTAATTGTTGAATAATTTCTTCACTTTCTTGACTCATTGCTTCACCTTTCATTTTTTCATAGAATTCTTTAAATATTTCTATTGGAGATTGTTTTTCAACATCTAAGGAAGAAGCTGTTTGATTTGTTTTAAGTTTTTCTAGTGATTGATAAGTAATTTGTAATAAATAAGGGTATTTTTCTTTTAAAAAATCATATGCATGACCTATGACTTGTTTATCTAATAATTCTACCGCTACAAAATCATTTTCGTTATTTGGATAATGTAAAACATCTTCATATTTTCCAACGACCTTCACTAGATCTTTTTGTGGCTTTAAAGGAATAATTTGCGTAGAAACCCCAGTTTCATCAATAGTTACTTCAACCATTCCTTTTTTTTGATGAACTTCATCATATGAATACTTCATTAAACTTCCTGCATATCTTACATAATCATATTTAATTTTTTGACTTGCATGAATATGACCTAAAGCTACATAATCAAAATCTTTACATAAATCAACATCAATAATTTCACTACCACCCACGGAAAGAATTACTTCACTTTCACTTCTAATCACTTCTTTATTTCCCGCAATAAATTGATGTGTTACAAGAACTTTAGGATGGTCTTCAACAAATGTTTGTTGACTTAAATAATATGCAAAAGCATCCTGATACGTTTTTAAATCATCTTTTTCATATAAATAACGTATATAAGAAGGTTTAAAAAAAGGAACCAAATAAAAATAAACACCTTCTATTTCAATTGGTCTTATTTCTTTTTCAGGATAAGAAACAATATACAAACCTTGACTTTGAAGTAAAGAACTTGCAAAATCAAGTCTTTCACTGCTATCATGATTTCCTGAAATGATCAATACTTTTTTATGATAATGTAAAATCATTGCTTCTAAAAAATGATTTAAAGCAACTATACTTTCTTTAGAGGCAATCGCACGATCATAAACATCTCCAGCAATTACTAAAGTATCTATTTTTTTTTGAACCATATAATTCATCACTTGATTTAATAAATCAATTTGAATATCTAATAGATTATTTTGATAAATAATTTTACCTAAATGTAAATCCGCTAAATGTATAAATTTCATAACTCCTCCAAATTCAAACAATATATTCTTTTTATATAATCACCTTGATCAAAATCTTTCTTCAAACATGCAGGTACTTCTTTTGTTTCAAGATACTTAAATGGCAATGACTCAATAATCTTACGACTTGCTATATTATCAGGAGAACATGTAATCATTAATTGTTTAAATCCTTTTTCTTTTGCTTTATCAAACAATAATAAACAAGCATCTTTACTATAATGATGCCCTCGATATTCCTTTTCTATCGTATAACCAATATGTCCATCATAATATCTTTCTTCATTACTACCTTCTCTTAAAACAATTCTTCCTACTTCTATATGATCGACCATGATTAAATATATATAATAAGGTTTCCAACCACATGGAAGATTTTCTTTTTCATATGTTAAAAGTTCTAATTTCATAAAATCACCTATCCCTATTGTATCATGTATCTTTCAACAAATTAATATAATAATCTCTTTTAAATCCACTTATTTCCACTTTAAAAATTTATTTTACATATTCTTTATTTATTTAAAATATGCTATTATAGATAGTAGGAAGTGGTAAATATGTATAACTTATATAAAGAATATCTAGAATCTGAAGAAACTGATCTAGAATACTTTGACTGATTAGATAATCAAATACTTTTACGTTCTCGTGATAGAAAGCTTGAAGAAGCAAATAAAAAATATGAAAATCTAATCAATGAAATAAAAGAAATGATTGATGAAACAAAAGAGAGCATTATCAAATACTCTCAACTAAAATTTCATGAAGATATAAGCAGTTCTATAAATACTCTTTCTAAATATCCAAGTTTTGATCTTTTAGATCATTTATATGATTTTAAAGAATTTGAAGAATTAAAAAAACATCTTCAAAACTTAAAAATTTTAATTTTTTGATAAAAAAGAAGAAAAACACTCATAAAAAGTCAATATAAATAATGGAGGACTTTTTATGAACAAAAATAGAGAGAATTTTAAAAAATATTCAAATGATTTATATTTTCATCATTTGCTTGTTGAAAATGAAAGAAT
>OGHW01002412.1_pt1 | contig 11290 bp, 10 predicted proteins | sample 1571641 | NCBI WGS metagenome assembly OGHW01 (sample SAMEA2582066, study PRJEB24529) | metagenome | biome: Human gut stool | place: China | collected 2011 | reverse complement strand
TCACCATATCCTAAATTCAAACAATAAAAAAGTTAAAAAATGATAAAGATAGAAATGACTGTTATATTTTACCACAAATTTTATAAATATTAATAATTTTTAAATATAAAATTATTATATAATCAATTAGAAAAAATAAAATTTTACGCGCCAAATCGTTATCAGATTCTTCATCATTTAGAAGATAATCCATATCTGGAAGTCCTTTCTCGTTTCTCCTGCTATATAATATTCTGTAAATCATTTTGCATGGATGTTCGCTGGTAATAAGTATTTATGATATCCTGTAAAGTAATTGTATTCATCTTTTCTTCAGCGTTTTTTTGAATTTCATTATAAAATCCCTGCAAGGATAACTGAATATTAATACCAACGCCGCAATCAGGGTTTGTATGAGTATCTAAATGAAGCAATGGTTTATCACCTTCAACTGCTTTATAAATATCCAGCAATGTAATCTGGTCTGCCGGTTTTGAAAGAGAAGGACGGGCATGTCCGGCTACACTGGTCATAAGTCCGGCTTTTTTTAGTTTTAACATAAGCTGGCGTACAAAGCCGGGATTTGTATGGACACTTTCTGCAATTGAGGCGCTGGAGAGAGATTTTTCCTGGTTGATAGCAATCAGAACCATCACATGAACAGTATCACTTAATTTCGTTGAATATTTCATGATAAGAAACTCCTTGTAGTATGATATAATGATCTTGTTTTCACGTTTTTGGGATGAAAATATTTCTGGTTTGTTTAAAACATCCTAAGTTCTCAACAGTTCTTTTTAATGTGTTGATAAACTGTACATTTTTTAATGCTTTGATGATTGTAAATAATATAATTACAACTATAATGGAGATTAAAGGAAAAGTCAACACAGATACTATAAATGTTCACAAAGGAGAACTTATGGAATACAAAAATCAAACAGAAAACCGTGCATTTCAGGAAATGTTGCAGGCAGCAGTAAAACGGCTGCAAAATCGTTCCGGAGAGGATCTTGCTGCAAAAAGTGGGGCTGTTTTTCATAGCAGCCGAAATGTGCTTGAAGTACTGAGTTTTTATGAAACGATTGAAATTCAACTCCCTGAGTTTCGTATTAACTCAAACATGGACGAATGGCATTATCTGACATTGCTGCATTATCTGGATATGGCCGATGGCACAGAAGGCTCACAGAAGCTCATTACTTTTGGTAACCTGAAAGATGGATTGATTCGGGGAACCAAGTTTGACCGGACTGCAGAGCAGAAACTGGAAAAGCTTTTGCAGGATAAAGATCCTGAGAAAATTCAGAAAGCATGTAAAAACCTAGGTGCAGAATTCACAGAAACAAAGGCGGATCTGTGTGCTGTTTTTCCAGTTCTGCCAAGATATCCGGTAACTTTAAAGATATGGTTTGCAGATGAAGAATTTCCTGCATCTGGCAAAATATTTCTTCAGGATCATGCCGATCATTATCTGAGTGTAGAAGATGCGGTAACAGTTGGAGAAATTTTGTTGCAAAAATTATCGGAAGCATTTTCTTCTCTCTGATCATGAATCAGAAAACTTTCCAGCCCGGCTTTGATAAATTTGTCGATTACTGTCTGAATCTGTTTCCAGTCATTACAGTGATTGCGGAGCATCAGTCTGTTGATGGAAAGGCAGCCATTCATTTGAAAATAAAAAACCGATTCTGCCTGTTCAAAGGTCAGGAGGCTGTGTGACATAAGCCAGGTCACATAGCCTTCTTTTGTATTTTCTGCTATTTTTTCCAGAAGAATAGGGGCAATTGCATCATCCAGAAACAGTGCCCTGTATTGTGATTCCATCTGTATTTTCTGACAGAACGGATAGGAACAGCTTTTTTGATTTAGACAGAATAAATGATCTACCGTTGTTAACATATCCTGAGTCATATCATTAAAAATATCTGATAATACATCATGGATATCGTAGTAATGAAGATAAAAAGTGCCACGGTTGATTTCAGCATTTTTGCAGATCTCTGTAACTGTAATTTTCGTAAAACTTTTCTGCTTTAACAATTCTAAGAACGTATCTTTTATGGTTTGCCTGGTATAGCGGGTACGGCGATCTTGTTTTCTCGTTTTTTCTGACATTATATACTCCTGTATTATTTGGGATCATATGATTCCTCAACAATTTTTCTGATGTGTTGAGTAACCATACAAATCTCACAGATTGATTATTGTAATTTATATAGTAACAACTATAATGAGGTTTAAAGAAAAAGTCAACAGATTGTTCAGAATTTTAGGAGGAAAAACATGGGACATGTAATTGCAGTATCAGGAAAAGGCGGCGTAGGAAAAACAACTCTTTGTGGATTGTTGATCCAGTATTTATGTGAAAGCGGAAAACGTCCGGTCCTGGCGGTGGATGCAGATGCAAATGCAAATTTGAACGAAGTGCTCGGTGTTGAGCCGGAGGTCACACTTGGGGAGCTGAGAGAAGAAATTGAGCGGGCAGGCATAGACCCACGATATCAGATTCCCTCCGGTATGACAAAACAGGCATATCTGGAAATGCGTCTTTCTGATGCGATTGCAGAAGAAGACGATTATGATTTGATGGTAATGGGACGAACCCAGGGACAGGGCTGCTATTGTTTTGTAAATGGTCTTGTGCAGACCCAGGTTCAGAAACTGCAAAGCCATTATCCATATATTGTGGTTGATAACGAGGCAGGTATGGAACATATCAGCAGAGGAATCCTGCCAATGATGGAAGTTGCCATTCTTGTAAGTGACTGTTCCAGAAGAGGTGTTCAGGCAGCCGGACGTATTGCAAAGCTGATGAAGGAGTTAAACTTTAAACCACAGAAAACTGGATTAATCGTGAATCGTGTTCCGGATGGAAAACTGGATGCCGGAACTCTGGAAGAAATCCGAAATCAGGGACTGGAACTGTTAGGAGTTGTACCACATGATGACCAGGTATATCAGTATGACTGTAATGGAAAGCCGATCATACAGCTTCCGAAAGATTCTCCTGTAAGAAGTGCACTGGGAGAAATTGTAAAGAAGTTGGGATTGTGAGTTGGAGGATTGAAAGTTTGAAGATTGAGTAAACAGAAATATTATCTGATTTGGCATAACTAATTGTAAAGAAAGGAAAATCTTCATGAGAAATCATTGGACAGAAATAGAAAAATATTTAGAAGACCAGAAGATAGCGCAGGAACTGATTGGAGAACTGAGAGATTTTCACATGCGTTATGAGGTAGAGAATCAGGTAAAGGAACGGGTAGAAAAACCGGATATCTTATTTTATGGGAAAAAGATTCTGGAAATGTCAATAGCAGCGCTTCTTCAGGGAGATAACCTGTTACTTTCCGGTGCGAAAGCTACAGGGAAAAATGTACTATGTGAGACACTGGCATGGATATTCGGAAGACCGGAATACGACATTTCTTTTCATGTAAATACAGACAGTGCCGATCTGATTGGAACGGATACCTTTATAAATAATGAGGTTCGCCTTCGGAAAGGCCCCATCTACCAATGCGCGGAATTTGGAGGATTTGGAATCCTGGACGAAATCAATATGGCAAAAAATGATGCGGTTTCTGTACTGCATGCCACACTGGATCATCGGCGCAGAATCGATATTCCAGGATATAACAGGATTTTACTTCATCCGGCAACACGATTTATCGGCACGATGAATTATGGCTACGCAGGTACCAGAGAGCTAAATGAAGCATTGGTTTCAAGGTTTATGGTAATTGATATGCCTGAAATGGATGAGGATAGTGTCCTTTTTGTATTAAGACAACATTTTCCAGATGGGGAAAAAAGTGCACTGAAAGCTTTTGCAGGACTGTTTCTGGATTTGCAGATCAAAGCTTATCATGGAGAAATCTCAACAAAATCTCTCGACCTGAGAGGATTGGTTTCTGCTGTAAAGGCAACAAGAAGCGGACTTTCTCCAATTGAAGCAATCCAGATGGGGATCATAAATAAAAGTTTTGATGTATTTGAAAAAGAGATCGTAGAAGATGTGGTTTCTACCAGAATCCCATCTTCCTGGACCGGAAAAGACATATGGGGGTAAACTTGTATGGAGGATGTCAGATGGCCGGCGGAACAACTGGAAGAACATCGTCTGGAGATCAGCAATCGTATCAGAAATCTTTTTTGGACAGTCAGTGGTGATTATGATATGGAATTTGAACCGGACACAGAAAAATATGATTATTCAAAACAAACGGTTCTGTATGAGGCAGTGAAGCAGGGTGCCTTTGCACGATATTTTGATCAGAAGAAACTTGGCATGTATTTGATGAAAAAATTACATTTTTCTGCTGGAGAAGATATACTTTTGCCTCTTGCTGGATTATGCATGGATGCTGCTGTGGAGCGTTTTATCATTCGAGAACGTTTGGGAACAAAGGAAATCAGAGAACAGGCGTTCAGAGAATTGGAAAAGGCCGAGAAAGAGCAGGTATCAGACAAAGCTGGAACAGACCTGATTCACAGGATTAGGCTTCTGTATATAAGGCATGTTCTGGAGAACACAGACGATGAGGGAATGGATCCACAGGCAGAGATTGCATTGTACAAGATTCTTTCTCTGAAGGATGCGGAAAATACGGAAGATGTCATAAACGTGATAGATGAGATTTATAATCATGTTCTGGATCCCTCTTTTGAAAAAAGGAATGGAAATCTGGAGAAGATTCTGAATTTACCGGATATGGCATTAGCCAATGACGCGTGGCAGGAATGCATGACGGATGAACAGATGGAAGACATCATTCAAAAATATCTTTCTAATCTCAAAAAAAAGATGATGAGTCTGGATATCAGAAACAAAAAGAAAAAAAGATTTTATTTCTCTCCGGAAAATGAAGAAGTTCCGGAAAGCTCGGAGAATATAAATCCACAGGCAGTGCGACGGATACGGGAATATGTGGAACTGAATTACGGAAAATCGTATCTAAGTGAATCGGAGCAGGCCAGAGTCAACCGGAAATTTTGTACAGGAATCCATAAAAACTGTAACCTGTATCTTACAGATGGAATATTACAGAGCCCTGTGATTAAAAATAATCAATACCGTTTTTCTCAGCTTCAGTTTGAAAAAAATAAAGCCTATTATGGAAATAATCACTGGATCATCAAAAGAAATATTTCTGTGTTGGCAGAGTCACTGAAACGGGCCTTTATAATCCGAAAGGATGATTTTGTCAGCAGATCTGATGCAGGACAGCTTGTTCCTGAGAGATTATGGAAAATTGGAAGAACAGACGATGACAAGTTATTTAATAGAAAAAAGAGATCAGAAGATTCTGAGTTTGTAATAGATGTCCTGATTGATTCCAGTGGTTCCCAAGCTGGCAGACAGGCTCAGGTAGCGGCGCAGGGATATATTATCAGTGAAGCATTAAGCCAGGCAGGAATTCCTCATCGGGTGACAGGATACTGTGCTTTCTGGGGATATACAGTACTTCAGAGATTTCGGGATTATGAAGATCCAAGGGAAACAAATGAAAGAATCTTTCAATTTCGTGCATATGCCAATAACAGAGATGGGCTTGCACTGAAAACAGTCGGTTCCTCTCTCATGGAGCGACCGGAAAAAAATAAGATTTTAATCGTATTAAGTGATGGAAAACCCTGTGATATGAGCATACAACGACCAGGAACCCGCCAGCCCAAGATCTATGACGGAGAAGGAGCTGTGAAAGATACTGCATATGAGGTGCGTCGTGCCAGAAATCAGGGAATTTTCGTAATTGGTATTTTTGTAGGGAATGAAGAAGAGCTCTCCGTGGAAAAGAGAATCTATGGAAAAGACTTTGCCTATATTCGTAATATCAGCAATTTTTCCCGTATGGTAGGAACTTTTTTGCGAAGACAAATTGATATGGAATAAAAATGGAGGAATCACTATGGGTAAAATTGAATTTGCCAATTGCCAGGATGTAAGAAATCAGAAAAGGATACAGGAATTAGATTGTCCACACTGTCATGAACCGGGAGGCATTGAAGCCTTTGTGAAAGACGGGATACTCGCAGAGGATGGAGTATGTGATAACTGCGGATATATTCTTCCAGAAGGAACAGAACTGGAGGAAGTGGAGTAAGAAGCATTTAAGGAGATATTTGATGTAATGGCAAAATAGACATATATGGTGGATATGGTTTGCTCAAACTTTGACAATGTGATCGTAATTTATAATGGAGCAAATCAGTTTGAACTTGGTTTCGCAGATGAATATCCTCAGATTAAATCTGTTGTATGGTGCCCAGGAACGGGAAATGTGGGATTTAATGCACTCGGTAAAGTATTTTCAGGTGAAGTCAATCCTTCCGGAAAAACACCGGATACATTCATTTATGATATGACGACTGCACCGTGGTGGAATAATGCAGAAAAAACGGAGTATACAAATCTGGCAGATATGGCCGTTGAAGGAATGAACGCAGGAACCGCTCAGGTGTATGCTCCGGCATTTACAAATTATGTGGAAGGCATTTATGTAGGATACAAGTATTATGAAACAGCTGCACAGGAAGGTTCGATTGATTACGATAAGACTGTACAGTATCCATTTGGATATGGGTTGAGTTATACGGAATTTGAACAGAAAATGGGTGAACTGGAGGAGAAAGACGGACAGATTTCTGTAGATGTAGAAGTAACCAACACCGGAGATGTTGCCGGAAAAGATGTAGTAGAAGTGTATTATAAACCGCCATATACAAATGGCGGAATCGAGAAATCTTCTGCAAATCTGATCGAGTTTGCAAAAACAGATCTGCTTCAGCCGGGAGAAACTCAGACTGTTACAGTTACATTCAGTATAGAAGATATGGCTTCTTATGATGAGAATCATGCAAAAGCATATGTTCTTGAAAAAGGCGATTATGCGATTTCTATCAACAGCGATTCACATACTGTGCTGGATCAGAAAACTTATACTGCAGATAAAGATGTAGTATATAAGGGAGAAAATAAAAGAGTATCAGATGATATTGCAGCATCAAATGTATTTGAAAATGCAAAAGGCGATGTGACATATCTTTCACGAGCAGATCATTTTGCAAATTATGAAGAGGCTACAGCAGCACCGGCATCTGCAGAGCTGGGTGAGCCATATGTTTCTGAATATCATCTGAACAGCAACTTTGATAAGACTACATATCTCAATGATGAGGATGTAATGCCGACAACGGGAGCAGATAATGGACTTACATTAGCTGATATGCGTGATGCTGATTATGACGATCCTCGTTGGGAAAAACTTCTGGATCAGCTTACTGTTGATGAAATGGCAAATATGATTGCAATGGCAGGTTATCAGACTGCAGCCATGGATTCTGTGGGAAAAGTGGCTACACTTGATTTCGATGGACCAGCAGCAATTAATAACAACTTTACAGGAGTTGGTTCTATTGGATTTCCAATTGAAGTTGTGGTTGCTTCCACATGGAATAAGGAACTTGCACAGGCCTGGGGTGAATGCATGGGCAAGATCAGTCAGGAAATGGGTGCAGAAGGCTGGTATGCACCAGGTATGAATACTCATAGAACCGCATTTGGAGCAAGAAACTATGAATACTTTTCAGAAGATGGAGTTCTTGCAGGAAATATGGGAGCAAAAGCAGTAGAAGGAGCAAGAAAGTATGGGGTTTATTCTTATATCAAACATTTTGCTCTGTATGAGGGAAATGCAAAGATGGTAAGTGTCTGGTCAAATGAGCAGGCAATCCGGGAAATCTATCTGAAACCATTTGAAATTTCTGTAAAACAGGGTGGCGCAAATGCGGTTATGGTTTCCTGGAGTTTCCTTGGAGATAAATGGACTGGAGAAAGCAGTAACCTTATGAATACAGTTCTCAGAGATGAATGGGGATTCAGGGGAATGGCGCTTACAGACTTCTTCCGAAACAATGGTCATGGATTTATGAATGCAGATGCAGCTTTGGCGAATGGAGTAGATGCAATGTTGTCCACATTCAACGGAGAAGAGAACAATGTAGCCAATCCGGAGCATCCAACATCTGTACTTCAGATGAGAAATGCCTGCAAAAATGTCATGTATACAGTTGTAAGCAGCTGGGCTTATGATGGAGAACACGAAGAAACAGGTATGGAAAACTGGAAAAAAGCAGGAATTGGTATCGACATTGTAATAGCACTTTTCATGGCAGGAATGGAAGTACTGGTAATCAGAGGATATAAGAAAAGAAAGAATGCTGAATAAGGAAGAAAGTGGGATGGAAAACAGTTATGAAACAGCAAAAATTGGTTGAAAAGATGACAATAGAAGAAAAGGCAGCGTTCCTCAGTGGAAAAACTGTCTGGCAGACCAGAGAAATTGACCGGCTTTCCATTCCGTCCATCTTTCTTTCAGATGAACCGCATGGAATCAGAAAACAGGCAGGAGCAGGAGACCATCTGGGACTGAATGCATCCTTGAATGCAACTTGTTTTCCCACAGCAGCGACAATAGCTAACAGCTGGAATCAGGACCTGGGGGAAGAAATCGGACAGGCTCTTGGAGAGGAAGCAGCAAGTATGGATGTAAATATCCTGCTTGGTCTGGGATTAAATATTAAAAGAAGCCCATTATGTGGAAGAAATTTTGAATATTTTTCAGAAAATCCATATCTTTCCGGGAAGATGGCAGCGTCATATATTCGTGGAATACAGAGTAAAGGCGTTTATGCCTGCCCGAAGCATCTGGCGGTTAACAGTCAGGAACTTCGGAGAATGGCAATGGACGCAGTTGTTGACGAACGGACATTAAGAGAAATTTATCTGACCGGTTTTGAGATAGCTGTTAAAGAAGGACACGCAAAAGCAATCATGAGCAGTTACAACCAGATTAATGGGATTTATGCTAATGAGGACAAACATCTTTTGACAGACATCCTGCGCAAAGACTGGGGCGGAAGCAATGACCATGTGAAAGGTGTTGCTGCCGGATCAAATCTGGAGATGCCGTCCTGTGGGTACGATTCTGCAAGAGAAGTGATTGCTGCTGTCCGAAATGGAAAGCTGAAGGAAGCGGATTTGGATGAAAGAGTTGGAGAACTGGTGGATGCAGTGATGGAACTGACATCAGGGAAGAAGCTTTCAGATAAAAACTTTGACAGAAACGCACATCATCAACTGGCAAGGAAAGCAGCAGCAGAAAGCATGATTCTTCTGAAAAATGAAAAACAGATTCTTCCGCTGGATACCAAAAAATCCATCGCTGTTATTGGAGATTTTGCTTTTTCACCCAGATATCAGGGGGCAGGATCTTCTATGGTCAATCCAACAAAAGTAGAAGATATGTCATCGATTTTGCAACAATATGATTTGAATATTCTGGGAATGACAAGAGGCTATCATAGAAATGGAGATGTAGATGAGAATGATAGAAAGTTTGCATTAAATTTGGCAATGAACGCAGATATTGTAATTTTCTGCTTTGGTCTTGATGAGATCAGCGAATCAGAAGGACTGGACAGAACCCATATGCGTATTCCACAAAATCAGATCGATCTTCTGCAGGATATCAGTAAAGTGAATGAAAATATTATTGGAATACTGAGTGCAGGATCTGCAATAGAAATGCCATGGCATACCTGTTGTAAAGCGATTTTGCATGGTTATCTGAATGGACAGGCAGGCGCTTCTGCAACATTGGATATTCTGACCGGAAAAGTGAATCCATCAGGAAGACTGGCAGAAACATATCCCATATCTTATGAACAGACACCGGCATTTCGATATTATCCAAGTAATGAGAAAACATCGGAATACCGCGAGAGTGTTTATGTAGGATATCGCTATTATGATACTTCAAAAGTACGGGTGCAGTTTCCATTTGGTTTTGGACTTTCCTATACGGAATTTACATATTCTGATCTTATCATAGAAGAGGATGGAATCAAAGTTTCGGTTACCAATACAGGTGACAGAGATGGAGCTGAGGTTGTTCAGATGTATGTAGGACTTCCTAATGCAATCGTGTTCCGACCGGAAAAAGAACTGAAAGGTTTTGCAAAAGTTTATCTAAAGGCAGGAGAAAGCAGACAGCTCAGGATTCCCTTTGATGATAAGACATTCCGTTATTGGAATATAAAAACGAGACAGTGGGAAATAGAAACAGGAACTTATCAGATTATGGTAGGAGCCAGTGTTGCAGATATTCGTTTAACAGGTATGACCGAGAGAACAGGAAATAGTAAAGGGTATCCGTATAATCCGGCAAAAATGCCTTACTATTATACAGGAATCGTGCAGAAAATATCAGATGAGGAATTTCGTGAACTTCTTGGCCATGAGATACCGAACAGAAGATGGAGTGGAAATCTGGAAATCAATGATGCAATTTGTCAAATGTATTATGCAAAAAGCAGACTTGCAAGACTGATATATAGATGTCTCACAAAAATGAAAAAGAAGAGCGAGGCACAGGGAAAGCCGGATCTGAATATTCTTTTTATTTACAATATGCCGTTCCGGGGGATTGCCAAGATGACCGGCGGGGCAGTCAGTATGGAAATGGTATATGGAATTGTCGATGCTGTGAATGGCCACTTTATGCGTGGAGTAAAAAAAGTAGTTGGCGGATATTTCAGAAACAGAAGAAATAATAAGAAATATGAAAAATTATTAAAAGGAGCCGGAGGGAAGTGCAGATGAATCATATAAAAAATATATGGAAATGTTTTGAAGAGAAACATTCTGCTATTGCAAAATGGCTTTATCAGATATTCTATTTTGTTATATTCAGTATGGGCGTGACAGTATTCCAGTATCTTGTATTTACATTTTTACCAGGGATTTTGGGAATTGGTCTGGCTGGTACAGAATTTATGTGGCCAAAGGTTTCCATGAATCTGTTTGGAGTAAAATTTACATGGAGTTTGCTGGGGTATAATGTATTGCGTGATGCAACGGGAAATATACTGATCGGTGGTGGACTTGGCTATTTTATCAGTTATGAATTGGGGTCATTTCTTGCACAGTGTATCAATTTTCCACTTCAGAGAAATATTACTTTTAAAAGCCATGGAAATCCTGTATATCAGGCAATCTGGTATTTTGTTGCATGGGTGGTAATCTCACTGATTTGTAATGGATTTAATAATCTGTGGATGCCAGTTGCATCTGCATATGTGGCACCGGCAGTCTATAACATGCTTGTGACAATTATTACAGGTGGAGTTTCCATGGTGATTTTTTTCTTTGTGTTTAAAATTATTTTCCCGGAGGGGAAGGCTGAATCTTTCTGATAAACTGCGGAGCAGTTATTCGGTTATGAGCAAGTAGCAAAGCGGATTG
>OGHW01002411.1_pt1 | contig 11291 bp, 7 predicted proteins | sample 1571641 | NCBI WGS metagenome assembly OGHW01 (sample SAMEA2582066, study PRJEB24529) | metagenome | biome: Human gut stool | place: China | collected 2011 | reverse complement strand
AAGCCCAACCGTCGCCGCCGAAGATCCACATTGACTTCTTAGCAAGTTCGTCCTTGTCAACGAGTGTTTTCTTAACAAGTTCGCCAACCTTTGCATCCTCTGTGTTCTTTTCGAGTTCAGCGATAAGAGCGTCTGTTGCAGGACGACTTGAAGTTGAATCTGTTACTGTGTCTAGATAGTTCTGGCAAGCTGTCTTAAGGTCAGCGCTGTCTGTATCCTTCTGAATACCCTCAACATACTCGATAAGTCTGTTGCGGATAGCTTTCTGACCGAGAGCCATACCAAGACCGAACTCTGCGTTATCTTCAAAGAGTGAGTTCTGCCAAGCAGGACCGTAACCCTTCTTATTCTTTGTATAAGGTGTTGCAGGAGCAGATGCACCCCAAATTGATGAACAGCCTGTTGCGTTAGCGATAAACATTCTGTCACCGAAAAGCTGTGTAACAAGCTTTGCATACGGTGTTTCACCGCAGCCTGCGCAAGCGCCTGAGAATTCAAGCAACGGCTGTTTGAACTGACTGCCCTTAACTGTAGTGAACTTGAACTTCTCGTGAACTTCAGGCTTATCTTCAAGTGTGAGAGCGTAGTCAAATACTGCCTGCTTAGGACGCTGTGAGTCGATTGACTGCATTGTGAGAGCCTTAGCGCCCTTCTTACCCGGACAAACCTGAGCACAAGCACCGCAACCCGTACAGTCGAGTGTTGAAACTGTCATTACAAAGTTGAGGTCCTTGAGTCCCATCATCGGGAGGCTCTTTGTGCCTTCGGGAGCTTTTGCAAGCTCATCGGCTGTCATGGCAACAGGACGGATTACAGCGTGAGGACATACAATTGCACATCTGTTACACTGAATACAGTTTTCAGGATTCCATTCGGGAACATCAACTGCGATACCTCTCTTTTCATAAGCGGCAGAACCGTTAGGAGCAGTACCGTCAACATGATCCATAAATGTTGAAACAGGGAGCTTGTTACCCTTATATGCATTTACAGGCTTGAGGATTTCGTTTACATACTCAACGAGAGCGCCGTTACCCTCTGCCTTGTCGGCAACTGAATTATCAACAGCGTTAGCCCAATCAGCAGGAATTTCAACCTTCTTGAGGTCTTCCATACCACGGTCGATAGCGGCGTAGTTCATATCTACGATAGCCTGACCTTTCTTCATGTATGACTTCTTAGCGGCAGCCTTCATAAGCTCCTTAGCCTTGTCGGCAGGAATAATATCTGCAATCTTGAAGAATGCTGACTGAAGAACTGTGTTGATACGACCGCCAAGACCGATTTCCTTACCGATCTTGATACCGTCAATTGTGTAGAAGTTGATGTGTCTTTCAGCGAGAATCTTCTTCATCTTACCCGGGAGACGCTCGGAAAGCTCTTCTGTATCCCATGGGCAGTTAAGAAGGAATGAACCGCCTTCTTTAAGGTCATCAACAATATCGTACTTGTCAACATAAGACGGATTGTGACAGGCAACAAAGTCTGCCTTTGAAATGTAGTATGTTGACTTAATAGGAGTTTTACCGAAACGAAGGTGAGAAACTGTAAGACCGCCCGACTTCTTTGAGTCATATGCAAAGTAGCCCTGAGCGTACATATCGGTGTTATCGCCGATAATCTTGATTGAGTTCTTGTTAGCACCGACAGTACCGTCAGCACCAAGACCCCAGAACTTACAGCTGTGTGTACCCTTCGGAGTTGTATCGGGATTTTCAACAATCGGAAGTGAGAGGTTTGTAACATCATCAACAATGCCGATTGTAAATCTTCTCTTAGGTGTTTCGCTTTCAGCGTTTCTGTAAACAGCGATGATGTCGCCCGGTGTTGTATCCTTTGAGCCAAGACCGTATCTGCCTGTGTAAACCTTTACACCTGCAAAGTCCGAACCGTTGATAGCGGCGAGAACATCAAGATAAAGAGGTTCGCCGATTGAACCGGGTTCCTTTGTTCTGTCAAGAACAGAGATTGTCTTAACAGTCTTAGGAAGCTCTCTGAGCATATAGTCGGCAACGAAAGGTCTGTAAAGGTGAACTTTAAGAAGGCCGACCTTTTCGCCTGCGGCATTGAGGTAATCAACAACTTCTTCCGTACAGTCACAAACAGAACCCATAGCAACGATAACATGCTCTGCATCCTCTGCGCCGTAGTAGTTGCTATGGGTTCTGTTTGAAAAAGGTATCTGGACGTAGTAGTTGAACGGCTTGTAGTCAGTGCCGATTTTAGCATTAACCTTGTCCATATATTTAACAACAACTTCGGGAACTGCGTCATAATACTTGTTACAAGCTTCTCTTGCCTGGAAGAAGATATCGTCGTTCTGAGCAGTACCTCTTGTTACAGGATGCTCAGGGTTAAGAGCACGACGACGGAAAGCCTCAACTGCATCCCAGTTAAGCATATCGGCGAGGTCTGCGTAATCCCACTCCTCAATCTTCTGAATTTCGTGAGAAGTTCTGAAACCGTCAAAGAAATGAAGGAAAGGAACTCTGCCTTCAATAGCTGCAAGGTGAGCAACAGCGGCAAGGTCCATACATTCCTGAGGATTGTTTGAACAAAGCATTGCATAACCTGTCTGACGGCAAGCGTAGATATCTGAGTGGTCACCAAAAATAGAAAGTGCGTGGCTTGTGAGCGCACGGGCTGATACATGAATAACGCCCGGAAGGAGCTCGCCTGCCATCTTGTACATATTCGGAATCATAAGGAGCAGGCCCTGTGATGCTGTGTAAGTTGTGGTCAAAGCACCTGCTGCGAGTGAGCCGTGAACAGCACCTGATGCGCCACCCTCCGACTGCATTTCCGTTACCTGAACCTGTCTGCCGAAAAGGTTCTTGGCACCCTGTGCCGAGAACTTGTCGGTAAGGTCAGCCATTACGGAAGAAGGTGTAATAGGATAGATAGCCGCAACATCGGTAAACGCATAAGAAACATGAGCTACTGCGCTGTTACCATCCATAGTTTTCATTTTTCTTGCCAATGGAATCGTCCTCCTTTTTAATCAAAGCGGCAAAGGAAATGATGCCGCATAAATTTTCGATACCCGTTAATTACGCACCGTAAATCAACAAGCGGTACGGATACTTTGTATCATCTTAATTTTATCACTTAAGCACCGATTTGTAAAGTGTTTTACACAAGAAATTCAAAGCAGGATATACATTTTTGTTTCGTTTTTTACAAAAAGTTTTTTATATTTACTTGTTCCTGTCAAAATACTTTGTTGTTGATTTTTTAAAAATCAATAACAAAGGTTTTGGTTATTTGTACGAACGGTTGCAATACTACGCTCGGGCATAATTTGTTTTTTGACATTCACAAACTGTCTGCACGAATTGGGAACGGCGGCTCGCCGTAATTTTCAATTTATAAATGCTTTATCGCTTCGCTTAAATCCGTACACAAAAAATCTATCATATGACGAGCCGACTGCCGCAAGGGCATTGTCGCCCACATATTTTCCGACCATCCATGTATCGGCAAGGTTGTAAAACTGCTGAAACACATTACCGAGCATAAGCGATACTGCAAAAGACCACAGGCCGCCTGTTATACTGCCTGTGGTCAAATCTCTGTTTTTATTTAGTTTTATCACAAAATCATTTCGCTGCAGCCGCAGATTCTGCGGTCATATTTTTTTGTTAAATTCACTTCCGCATTTCGGACAGCGAACAGTATGATTGCCTTTTTTGTTGCGAACACGAAGCTGCGCCTTGCACACTGGACACTTGATATAACGGTAATCCTTGCGGTCACGAATTTTCTTGAAGGTCAGTTTGAACCAACCTGTTACCGCATTGTAAATCGGAAGAAATTTTCTGTTTTCGGCACTTCTTGCAACAATGTTGCGTGAGAACATACGAAAACAGATAAGCACGATAATCAAAAGCATTATTCCGTCAATGATGTATCTTGCAACACGGTTCCACACAAAAATATTCACGAACCACAGTATAAGCAACAGCACCCAGAGTGCATTGTTGAGCTTATCCGTGCCGTATCTGCCCTGCATAAAATTGGCGAATCTGTTAAATAATCCTCGCATAAAGTTCATCCTTTCCGCAAAAAGCGGTAATTACAAAAATCATCTTTCCACCATTTTATCACAGGCAGGGCGTACATTCAATAAACATTTGACGATATATGTCACTAAATCAGCCGAGAACGAGCTTTGCCGTGTCAACGCTTTCTTTTGCGTCACGGCAGTAGTAGTCAGCGCCGATTTTCATAGCGTAGTCCTTTGTAAGAACCGCACCGCCGACAAATATTGTACATTTGCTTGAGCCGTCGGGATTCTGAAGTTCCTTACATTCTCTTACAAGCCTTATCGTGTCTTCCATACTCTTGAGGGTTGTTGTCATAAGAGCCGAAAGCCCTATCATTGTAATATTCTGTTCAACGGCAGTATCAACAATAAGCTGAGGGTCAACATCTCGACCGAGGTCAACAACTGTGTAGCCGTAGTTATCAAGAAGAACCTTTACAATGTTCTTGCCGATATCGTGAATGTCGCCCTTTACGGTTGCCACAATAATTTTGCCCTTGCTTACGGGAGTTCCGCTTGTCTTTGTAAGGTGCTTTTTAATTACATCAAAGCACTCCTGAGCTGTGTTTGCGCTTTGGATAAGCTGTGGAAGGAAGATTTTATTCTTTTCAAAATCTTCACCCACTCTGTCAAGTGCAGGGATAAGCATTTCGTTTACAACCTGCATTGCATCGGTTGTTTCAAGAAGCTTTGCGGTTGCGGCTGCACCTTCGTTTTTAAGTCCGTTATAAACAGCCGCAAAAATATCAACATTGCTGTCTGCCTTTTTAACGGGAGCGGCAGGAACAGCATCGTTATATGCGTTGATAAATTCAAGTGAGTTCTTGTCAATGCCGTTAAGCACACGGAATGCCCTTACAGCACCTGTCATCGACTCAACATTCGGGTTGATAATCGGCAAATCAAGTCCCTGTTCCATAGCCATTGTAAGGAAAGTTCTGTTGACAAGCTCACGGTTCGGAAGTCCGAACGAAATGTTTGATACACCGAGACAGGTTTTACAGCCGAGTTCCGTTTTTACTCTGTGCAAGGCCTCAAGAGTCTGACGGCAAGCCGCCTGTTCTGCGGAAACCGTAAGAGTAAGACAGTCGATATATACATCTTTTCTGTCAATGCCGACAGCCTCGGCTCTTTCTACAATTCGTTTTGCAATCTCAAATCTGCCATCGGCGGTTTTCGGGATACCGTTTTCGTCAAGTGCAAGTCCGACAACAGACGCACCGTACTTTTTGACAAGAGGAAGAACCGTTGCAAGGCTCTGTTCCTCACCATTTACGGAGTTCAGAATCGGTTTGCCGTTGTAGTAGCGGAGTCCTGCCTCAATAACCTCGGGCTTTGTGGAGTCAATCTGGAGCGGAACATCGCACACACTCTGAATAGCCTTGAGAACACGCACCATCATCTTTTTTTCGTCAATTTCGGGATGACCTACATTGACATCAAGAATTTCCGCACCGCCCTGAACCTGACTGAGAGCCTGAGTGAGGATATAGTCAATATTATTTTCAACAAGCGCCTGCTTGAACAGCTTTTTGCCTGTGGGGTTAATTCTTTCGCCGATAATTCTCGGACCGTTGATTTCGACAACCGTCGTTGAACTGCAAACGGTTGTATCAACGCTCTTTGTCTGAGGCTGATATTCTCTGTCGGCAACCTCCGACTTAATTTTTGCAATATAATCGGGATTCGTTCCGCAGCATCCGCCGATAACCTTAACACCGTATTTGAGGAGTGAACAAACGCACTCGGCAAATTTGTCGGGCATAATGTTGTACTCGTTGCTGTTAGGATCGGGCAAGCCTGCGTTAGCCTTGATTACAAGGGGAAGATTTGTGTATTTCGACATCTCGGAAACAACGGGTTCAAGCTCATCCGGACCGAGTGAACAGTTTACACCGAGAGCGTCAACACCGAGTCCCGTAAGAGTGACAGCCGCACAGGCAGGGGATACACCCGTAAATGTTCGTCCGTTTCTCTCAAAGGTCATTGTTGTGAGGATAGGCTTATCGCAGTTTTCCTTTGCGGCAAGGACTGCGGCTTTAAGCTCATAAAGGTCGGTCATTGTTTCAAAAACTATGACATCGGCATCTTTACCGGCAAGAATCTGCTGTTTGTAATACTCATAAGCCTCGTCAAATTTCATTGAACCGGCAGGTTCAAGCAACTGACCTATCGGACCGATATCAAGGGCAACAAGAGCGTCTGTACCCTCAACGGCTTTTCTTGCAATCTTAACACCGGCACCGATGATTTCTTCAACGCTGTAACCGCTGTCCTGAAGCTTGTAGGCATTTGCACCAAAGGTGTTTGCGTACACAATGTCAGATCCGGCATCAATATACCTCCTGTGAAAGCTCTCGATAAGCTCGGGGTGAGTAATGTTCAGCACCTCAGGCACATGGTCGTACTTTACACCGCTTTTCTGAATGAGAGTTCCTGTTGCACCGTCAAGCAGAATAAAATTCTTTTGGTTGAGATATTCACTAAAGTTTGAAAAATTCTTAAACACCACAATGTTCCCCATTTCTTCTGAAGCGACATTTGCCTTTCATACTGCAAATTGCACACCCTCGTTTTCTTCGTTCAATCGGATTGTCTGAAATTCCGAGAACCGCCGTAACCGACTTTGACGGCACAAGCAAACAGCTGTCGCCTGTTGTAAGGCCTATTTTTCTCGGAGCGTCAAGTATTCTCAGATACTCCTTCTGCATCTCAATAGGATAGTCTCCATAGCCGGGGCTGAAACGGAAGGTCATATACTTTCCGCTGTATTTTTCGGCAAGGATTTCGTCAACCTTTTGACACACCTGTTCAACGGCAACGCTTGCAAAGCTGTCAAGCACAACCGCCCTTGCCATATCGGAAATCTGACTTATACGGATAAGCTTGTCAATTTCCGAACCTATTGTAGCACACATCATAACAGCTGTGTGGCAGCCCTCAAGGTGCTTTTTTATATCATTGCCGAGTAAAATATCATCAAACGGAGCTTTGCGTTCAAGATAGAGAAATCTCGGCTCTGCTGTTTTCAATATTTCTTTTTCACATTCATCCATCAGCACATCCATGCGGTAATTAAGGCTGATTCCTGCACCGCCGAGGTAGCGTATAGCCTCTTTGCGGTTTAATCTGTCAAGTGTTATCATAAAAGACTTGACACCGCCTCCGTAATTTTTCTTGCAACATACGGGTTGTTCATCGTGTAGAGGTGGATGCCGTCAACACCGTGTGCGATAAGGTCAACAATCTGGTCAACCGCATATGCAATGCCTGCGTCACGCAAAGCCTCTGGTCTTGTATCATACTTCTGCATAATCTTTGCAAATTTTGCAGGAAGGCTTGCACCGCACATTGAAACCATTCTTTCAATCTGACTTTTGCTTGTTACAGGCATAATACCTGCCTCAATCGGAACATTCACGCCTGCAATCTTCGCTCTTTCAAGAAAACGATAGTAAACGGAGTTGTCAAAGAAAAGCTGTGAAATAAGATGGCTTGCACCCGACTCAACCTTTTTGCGAAGATTGTGAATGTCCTCAACCTCATCGGTTGCCTCGCTGTGAACCTCGGGATAACAAGCGCCGGCAATGTCAAAATCACCCTGTGACGCAATATATCTGCACAAATCGCTTGCATAAGCGAAATCCTTCTGCGGTTCAACACCTTCAACCCTGTCACCACGGAGTGCAAGAATATTCTCAATGCCGTTCTCTTTAAAAAGCGCAAGGTTGCGGTCAATATCAGCCTTTGTGCTGTTAATGCAGGTGAGGTGTGCCACGGATTCAACTCCGAAATCTCTCTTGATTTTTGTTGCGATTTCGCAGGTACGGCTCTTTGAACCGCTACCGCCTGCGCTGTATGTTACGCTGATAAAATCAGGCTTTAAAGCCGAAATTTCTTCAAGCTTGCCGTAAACCGATTCAATCGGAGAGGTCTTTTTAGGCGGAAATACTTCAAAAGAAAAAACTGTTTTTCCGCTGTTAAATAAATTGCTTATTTTCATATATAAACACCTCGGTAATGGTTTTGTTAAACTTGATTAATTATAGCATAAATAATTTTTGCATACAATACTGTTTTGGTGGGTTTTGTCGTTTAAGGCTATCATTTTTTGGGAGGTTTGGATATAATCAAAAATTATATCAAAGAGTTTCATAATAATTATAATTTTGTTAATGAACCAAATTCACCATTATACTGTAGGGGCGTTCATTGGACGACCGCAAGTAACGACACAATTTTTTTGATAAAAATAAACCATATAAATGAGATACAATTACCTAAATGATGTAGGGGAGAACCGTGTTCTCCACTACAGAGTATAAATTTACTTTCATAATAAAGCAAAAATTGCATCAATGCCGTATTCGGGCATCTGATGCAATTCCTTTATCCGAGTATCTTCTCGAATAGATTGCGGTGGCACACCGCCGACCACAATTTTCCATTTTCAATTAAGCAAAAACAGCCGACTGCTTTGCAATCGACTGTTTAATAATCGGATTATATATCAATTACCATCTTGCGTCAAGTTCGGCTTTGGTGGCTCTTTTTTTCTTTCTTGCGGTTGCTCTCCTCCCGCGCATCATCCTTCGGCGTTGCAATGCGGATGACTTCTTTCAACGGCTGGATCACCTTGGAATCGTCAACTTCTTTTGGCCCCAGCACAACGAAACCATACTCTACGCCGCGCGCCGTCTCAACGATAACGTGGTCGCCCACGCAGATGTCCAGCTCTCTCGGCGAGAAATAATATACTTTTCCTACGTTTCGAAAACGTACTCCTATAATTGTTATCATGCTATCAGTTTTCCTTCATTGTCAGGAACATAAGCTCCATGGTTAAATCAAAATTAACATTCGCGTTCAGGCGGGCTCTCGCCTTCTGAATCGCCTCTATAATCTTCTCCAGGCCTTCGTATGAGCTCTTATTTGCTCTCTCACGGATTCCATTCAGCTCCTGCTTGAACACAAGGGAATCGACCTCTTTTGTCGCCTTAAAGAGCAGAACATCGCGGAACCATAAAGAAAAGATATCGAAGTAATCATCAATATTGTCTTTTTCGGCCGTCAGTTTTTTGATCGTCTCCACGATTTCATACAGCGGCATACTGTCGGCGTACTTTGCCATGCGGAGTGCACTTTCCAGCGTCTCCTCGTATTCCGGAGAACGGGCAATCCGCTCTGCTTTTCCGATATTTCCCTGCGCCAGGGACGCATCAACCTCTGCCTGGTAATCCGGCACATGCATTTCGTTCATCAGATAATCTTTCACAAGCTGGTCTCCCACTGGTTTTAAATTTAACTGCACGCAGCGTGACGAAATCGTCGGAAGCAGCGCATCCGGGTTGTCTGCCAGAAGCATGACAACTGCGTAGGCCGGCGGCTCCTCGATCGTCTTCAGCAGCGCGTTCTGCGCCTGAAGTGTCAGCTTCTGCGCCTCGTCGATGATATAAATCTTGTACGGACTGCTGTACGGCTTGATCATCACATCGTTAATGAGCTGCTCGCGGATTTCATCGATGCTGATGGTGTTCGGCTTTTCATGCTTCACATAAATGATATCCGGATGATTCTGGCTCTGTGCCTTTTTACAGGACGGGCATTCCATACAGGGCTCGACCCCGTGCTTCTCGCACTGAAGCGTCATCGCAAACAGTGAAGCCATCATTTTCTTTCCCGATCCACTCTCTCCGCCAAAAAGATAAGCATGAGATACTTTATTCATCGAAATGGCATTCTGTAAATGCGTTATGATTTCCTGATGTCCTACAACCTTCTGAAAACCCTGCATAAAATCACCCCCTGGAGTTCTTTTGTATTTCTTACTAATACTGCATTAAGTATATCACAACTTTTTCTGTTGTTCCACAAAATTCTGAATTTCGGAAAAACAGTCTTCCGGCGTAGAATTATTGAAAAATCTGCGGACAATTCCAGCTTCCGCAATTTTCTCCTCCGTAAAATCCTCACAGTCCGCCAGGAATCTCCGGCACATCTCCGCGTATTTCGGCTCTGTCTGTTTTCTTTCCCGTTCCAGTGCCCGCGAAAGCCGCAGCCCATCGTCCACCTCGACATACAGCGGAACCATCGCCTGCTCCCCGAAGTATGCCTTTAATTTCAGATACGATTCCAGTGTCCCGATTCCGAGATAATCATGCTTCACAAGATCAATCTGCCCGTCATCCGCCGTAAAATAATACCACGGCCCCTGCACCGTCGAATACATGCGCTCCTCGATAATCTTTCCGGCCTCCCGCAGTTCCGAAAGCCGTTTTTCATCCACAAAGAAATACTCTCTTCCGTCCTGCTCCCCGCTCCGGATCGGCCGTGTTGTATACAGGACAAACGGTTTTAAATCCAGCGCCGTCTCCTGGATCAGATGCTCATAAATATGATCTTTCCCTGACGCACTTTTTCCCATCAGATAGTAAATTTTTCCCATTTTATCTCTCCCCGAAACACAGATTCTTTATGCCTTAAACCGATATCCAACGCCCCAGATCGTCTCGATATACTGCGGCTTTGCCGTATTAAACTCAATCTTTTCACGGATCTTCTTGATATGCACCGTAACCGTCGCAATATCTCCGATCGACTCCATATCCCAGATCTCCCGGAACAGCTCCTCTTTTGTAAAGACGCGGTTCGGATTCTCCGCAAGGAAGGTCAGCAAATCGAATTCTTTTGTCGTAAACTGCTTCTCCTCGCCATTCACCCACACGCGGCGTGCCGTCTTGTCAATCTTGATGCCGCGGATCTCCACGATATCATTTTCCTTCTTGCCGCTTCCGACCAGACGTTCGTACCGTGCCAGATGTGCTTTCACGCGCGCAACCAGCTCACTTGGGGAAAACGGCTTTGTCATATAGTCATCCGCACCAAGGCCCAGTCCGCGGATTTTATCAATATCATCCTTCTTTGCAGAAACCATGATAATCGGAATATCCTTCTTTTCACGCACTTCGCGGCAGATCTCAAAGCCATCCACCTCCGGCAGCATCAGATCCAGGATCAGAAGATCATAATCTTCGTTCAGTGCTTTCTGAAGTCCTGTATCTCCGTCATTTGCAACCTCTACGGTGAACCCGCTCAGTTCCAGATAATCCCGTTCCAGATCTGCAATTGCTTCTTCGTCTTCTACTATTAATATCTTACTCATTGACTGGTACCTCCTGATACTTTCTTAGTACAAAATACATTGTCGTTCCGGTCTCTTCTCTGCTTGTTGCCCAGATCTTACCGC
>OGHW01002405.1_pt1 | contig 11308 bp, 8 predicted proteins | sample 1571641 | NCBI WGS metagenome assembly OGHW01 (sample SAMEA2582066, study PRJEB24529) | metagenome | biome: Human gut stool | place: China | collected 2011 | reverse complement strand
TATGCGTGGAACCGCCGTCGATGAAGCCTGGGAAGGAGAAGTGTGGCAGAAAGATGCACAGGACAACCGCTATGAAGGTACGGTGTTAGAGCACCTGCTGGTGCAGGCTCTGTGTGCGTTTTATGAAGTGGGGGAGCACAATCATATCCGTCTGCGCGATGCTGACTGGAATGACGCCATTGATATGGCATCCCACCGCGGAGAGAGGGTTGCTTTTACCAATTCCTATGCAAAAAATCTCATGGATCTGGGTCACCTGCTTTTAAAAGAGAAAGAAAAAGGGGTCGATACTATATCTTTGTTTTGGGAGATGGCACCGCTTTTGCGGGATGAAAAGACTCTGTATGATGACATAGAAGCAAAAAAGGAACTGCTGAAAGCTTATATAAAAAGCTGCAGCCATCAGCTCAGTGGTGAAGTGGTTCTGCTGCCGACAGAAAAAGTGGCAAAGAGTCTGCTTCATAAGGCCGAATGGATGATACAGCATATCCGCGATAACGAGTGGATAGAAGCAGACGGGCATGCCTGGTACAACAGTTATTATGATGATCATGGCAGACGCGTGGAGGGCAGGCAGCCAGATGGAAATGTGCGGATGATGCTGACCGGTCAGGTCTTTTCCATTATGGCGGGAACCGCAGAGCCTGCACAGATCTTGGAAATTACAAAGGCCGCAGATCGGTATCTGTTTGATGCATCCTGCGGCGGCTACCGGCTGAACACCGATTTTCATGAGGTAAAGACGGATATGGGCCGGATGTTTGGATTTGCATACGGCGAGAAAGAAAACGGAGCCGTTTTTTCCCATATGGCAGTGATGTATGCGAATGCGTTGTATGAGCGGGGCTATGCAAAAGAAGGCTATAAGGCACTGCACGCGCTGTATCATAAGGCTATGGATTTTGAAAACAGCCGCATTTATCCGGGAATTCCGGAATACTTCGGGAAAGATGGCAGAGGACTCTACCATTATCTGACCGGTGCCGCAAGCTGGTATATGCTCACCGTGATCACCTGTATGTTTGGAATCCGTGGGGAGGAGGGGGCACTGGTCATTGCGCCGAATCTGCTGAAAGAACAGTTTGACGAGACAAAAAAGGCCGAGGTAACACTTCCATTTCAGGGAATTTTGTGGCAGGTTACGATCGAAAACCCAAAGAACTTAGAAGCAGGAACCTATGAGGTAAGAGAGGCATTGCTTGACCATGGGGTTGCATTATCCTGTGCAGGTGGAAACTGTCGTTGTGACAGAAAGCTGTTAGAGACACTGGATGTGGCGAAAACACATGAGATTCACCTGACACTCGCAGAAAGGAGTGCGGACAGATGAAACAGATATATACGATCGAAAATTATGGAACAAAACCGGTGTTTGCCAGTTTTCTTCCGGGTATCGCGGGGCTGCATGGCATTCCGATCTGGTGTTATTACGTCAACCGCGGACAGGGCGTGGCAAGTTTTGGTGTGGAAAATAAAGATCATGCGATTATGGAATTTGAACCGGCGCACAAAGCTTATCAGAACGTAAAACGTACAGGATTTCGTACTTTTTTGCGCAAAGAAGAAAAGACACAGGAAGCATTTGCACAGGAGACACAGACGCAGCGGATGCATATCGGCATGAACACGCTGGCAATCGAGGAGGAGGTTCCCGATCTGCAGCTTCATGTTCGGGTCGAATACTGTATTCTGCCGGAAGAACCGGTGGGAGCATTGTTCCGGAAAGTGACCATAGAAAATACGGCGGCACATCCGGCGGTAATCGAGCTGCTTGATGGAATGCCACAGGTGATTCCCTATGGAGTGAGCATGGAAAGTACCAAAAACATGATCCAGACTGCCAAAGCGTGGATGCAGGTGGAGCAGGCACAAAAAAACGTGCCGTATTTCAGGGTACGTGCCAGTATGGAGGATACTGCGGATGTTACCATGATTGAGGGCGGCAATTTTGGAATCGGATTTGCGGAAGATGGCACGCGTTTAGAGGCGATAACCGATCCGGAAACGGTATTTGGTTATGACAATTCCTTAGGGTGTGCCGTTGTATACGAGCAGGGTGGAATTACGGAAGTAGAGGCACAGACACAAAGCGATGCCAATCTGGTTCCATGCTGCATGTTTGCGAAAACCTTAGAGATTGCATCTGGGGAAAAGAAAAGTATTTATGAACTAATCGGACAGGTAGAAAACCAGAAGATATTACAGGATTTTCTGGGAAGCCATGAATTAAACGGGGCTTATTTTGCAGAAAAAAAAGAACAGTGTGAGCAGCTGGTGCAGGAGCTGACCAAAGATATACAGACGCACACGGGAAATGAAGATTTTGACGCCTACTGTGCATACACGTATATGGATAATCTGCTGCGCGGAGGCTATCCGATTCCACTCGGACACAGCAAGATTTTTCATGTATACTCCAGAAAACATGGAGATCTCGAACGCGATTACAATTATTTCTCCATGCTGCCGGAATTCTTTTCCCAGGGAAACGGAAACTTCCGGGATGTCAATCAGAATCGCCGGCTGGAGTCCTTTTTTGCACCGTTTGTGGGACGGAAAAATATACAGACATTTTACAGCCTGATTCAGCTGGACGGTTACAATCCGCTGGGTGTGGAAATGACAAGTTATACGATTGCACCGGATCGAGCACGCATGATTCTGGAAGATTTGCCGGAAAAGAAAAAAGATGAAATCCTTGCATTTGTGACCAGGCCGTTTACACCGGGAAAATTGTGGGAACTGCTGCCGGATGCGGATTTATTTACTTCGCTCATTGAATTTGCACAGGAAACGGTAAATGGAAATTTCTTAGAAGGATACTGGAGTGACCACTGGGATTATAATCTGGATCTCATTGAAGAATACCTTGCCGTATTCCCGGAAAAAGAAGTAGAAATGCTGACAGAAAAGACCTATACCTTTTTCCTGTCACAGATCAACATCAATCCGAGAGTCCGCCGCTATGTTCTGACCGGGCGGGGCGTACGGCAGTATCACGCATTGAACGAAACTTCCAGAAGAAATACGAAAGAAAAACTTGTCCGGGGAGCGTTTGGAAAAGGGGAGATTATTTATACAACACTGCTGGAAAAACTGATTCTTTTATGTGCTACAAAATTTGCAGCACTCGATCCGTATGGGATGGGAATAGAGATGGAAGGCGGCAAGCCGGGATGGTATGATGCCTTAAATGGCCTGCCGGGAATTTTCGGTTCTTCCATGGCAGAGACCTATGAGCTATACCGGATGCTGACCTATACCATTGGTGCGTTGCAAAAAGTCAATGCACCGGTACAGATTTTAAAAGAGCTTGGCACGTTTTTGGATGAACTGCAGTTAATCAATCATCTGGAAAACGATGCGATTGCCAAACAGCAGGAGCTGCTTTCTTTCTGGAATCACATCAACGATGCAAAAGAGATTTACCGCGAAAAGACCTATCAGGGAGTGTCCGGTGAAACGGTAACGTATGAGAGCCAGCAGCTGATACAGATGCTTTCGGGATGGAAAGATACGGTGGAGGCAGGAATTATAAAGGCAAAGGAATACGGCAAAGGCATCTGCCCGACATATTTTTCCTATGAAGTCAGACGGTATGAGCAGACCGGGGAAGGGATTGTGCCACTGGAGTTTGCCGTGCAGTCGCTTCCGCATTTCCTGGAAGGACCAACCCGCTATCTGAAACTAAAACGCAGCCGGGAAGAAAAGAAAACACTGGCATTTTGCAAAGACGCATTGACTTTATACATAGACAATTCAGTGATCTTTACGATCCGGAATTGTCTATGTATAAAGTCAATGCGTCTTTGCAAAATGCATCTTACGAATTGGGGCGTGCCCGTGCATTTACACCAGGCTGGCTGGAAAACGAATCTATCTGGCTGCATATGGAATACAAATATCTGCTCGAACTGCTGCATGCACAGTTATATGAAGAATTTCTGGAAGATTTCTATCATGCAGCGATTCCGTTTCTGGATGAAAGACAGTACGGAAGAAGTATCTGGGAGAATTCTTCTTTTATTGCAAGTTCAAAAAATCCGAACAAAAAGCTTGTAGGAAAGGGATTTGTTGCTCGGCTGAGCGGTTCTACCGTGGAATTTATGAGCATGTGGAAGACGATGATGTTTGGGCGCCGCCCGTTTATTTACGATGGGGAGACGCTAAAGCTTATGTTTGCACCGGTTATTCCGGGATATCTGGTAGGAAAAGATCTGAAAGTGTCTGCCATGTTTTTGGGAAAAACAAAGGTGGTATACCACTTAAGCGGGCAGCATGATTTTTATCCGGGCAATTATGAGATTGCGGAAATTGAGATTTCATACCGCAACGGAAGCCGGATGCACAGCAGGGGCAGTATCGAGGGAGATGCGGCCCGCATGATCAGAGATGGTCTGGCGGAAACAATTGCTATTACCATAAAAAATAATTAATACAGGAGGATATTTACTATGAGAATGAAAAAAATTGTTACATGCGAACAGAAACATGAGTTTTGGAAGGAACAGGAGCTTACGGTGTATGAGCAGCCGGGAGAAATGCAGGTGGTAAGCATTTATCCGCAGGTTACGTATCAGACAATCGATGGATTCGGCGGGGCATTTACGGAGGCAAGTGCACACACATATATGGGATGCAGCGATGCCAAAAAGAAAGAAATGATCGAGGCATATTTTGGTAAAGACGGACTGCGCTATAATATCGGGCGGATTCATATGAACAGCTGTGATTTTGCGCTGGGAAATTATACATATATCGAGGATGGGGATGCAGAGCTTAAGACGTTTTCCATCGCACATGATGAAAAAGAAATTCTGCCGTTTTTGACAGACTCCATCGAAAAAAGAAAGGAAATCTATGGCGAGGATCTTACCTTTTTGGTTTCCCCTTGGTCCCCACCGGCTTTCATGAAGACAAACGGGGAAATGAACCACGGCGGCAAGTTAAAGAAAGAATATTACGCCACCTGGGCCGCCTATTTTGTTAAATTTATCCAGGCCTATCGTGCCAAAGGAATTAATATTCGGGCACTGACCGTACAGAATGAGCCGGCGGCTGTCCAGACATGGGATTCCTGTGTGTATACCGCAGAAGAAGAAGCTGAGTTTGTAGGAAATTACCTTGGGGAAGCACTGGAAAAAGCAGGTCTTTCGGATGTGGATATTTTCGTGTGGGACCACAACAAAGAGATTTTATTTGAGCGTTTCGGCACCTGCATGCAGAATGAAAAAGCAGCCAAATATATCAAAGGTGCTGCCGTACACTGGTATACCGGAGATCCTTTACAAAAGCAGTATCCAGGGGCAAAAGTAATCTTTTCCGAGGGCTGTGTGGAGTATTCCCGTTTTGCGGACACCAAAGAGACGGCCAAAGCGGAGATGTATGCGCATGATATGATCGGAAACTTCCGTGCAGGGTTAAGCGCATATTTCGACTGGAACCTGATTCTGGATATGGAAGGCGGACCGAACCATGTCGGTAATTTCTGTGCCGCTCCGATTCTGTGTGATCCAAAAAATGATACCTTTGACAAGCGTCTGGCATATTATTACATCGGACAGTTCAGCCGCTATATTAAAAAAGAGGCTGTGCGGATCGCAACCACCCGTTATACCGATGCACTGGATGTCTGCGGCTTTTTAAACCCGGATGGCAGCCGTGTGATTGTTGTGTTAAACAAAGGGGACAAACCGGTAGATATGACGCTGCGGGAAGACGGTATGGGAGTAAAAGAAACGGTGGAAGCGCATAGTATTGCTACTTATATTTTGGAAGAATAAAAAAAAGACACCTTTTTAAAATTTGCATCATTTTTTCGAACAAGATATCCTCCTATAATGACAGTATCAACAAAGAACAAGAGTTGTTCAGTCAAAAGGAGGATATTTTTATGAGATGGAAAAAAATGGTTTCCGCGCTTTTAATTGGGGCTATGGTATGTACCATGGGAGCCTGTGGAAGCAGTGGATCAAAAGACAGTACACAGGGTGGTTCAAAAACAAGCAGTAAAGGAGACAACAAACTGGTTGTCTGGACACTGACAAACGATCTGGTAGATTACGGAAAGCGTTTCCAGGAGCAGACCGGTGTGAAAGTAGATACCGTAGTCATTGAACCGGCGGATTATCCGACAAAAGTGCAGACGGCATTACTGGCAGGAGAGACAGAGCCGGATATCATCGTTGGTGAACCACAGATGCTCGATGATTTCTATGATGCAGGATTTTTTGCAAACTTAGACGATTTTGGCGCACAGGATTACAAAGATAAGATTGTAGATTATGTATGGGAAGTCGGACAGGATTCCGATGGTATCCAGAGAGCAATTTCTTATCAGATTACACCAGCAGGTTTCTATTACAGGAGAGACATTGCAAAAGAAGTATTCGGAACCGATGATCCGGATGAAGTTGGAAAGCTGTTTTCCAGCTATTCTACCATTTTAGATACCGCAAAGAAGTTAAAAGACAAAGGCTACCGTATTTTTTCATCCGATGCAGAGCTTAGCTATTTCTCAGGTGACAGTGCATGGGTGGTTGATGGAAAGTTAAATGTGGATCAGGCAAGATACGATTACATGGATCTGTGTGTAGACTTATACAAGAACGATTATACTGCATACGCAACCCAGTGGTCTACCCCATGGTATCAGGCTATGGCCGGAGAGGTGCCGATCCTTTCTGCCGATATCCAGAGTGGAGCTGATGATTCCGTCAATGTATGGGATTCCACACAGTTTGAGGAGGCAACCAAGGATGCTCAAAAGACAAGCGTATTTGCATTCGGACTTCCTGCCTGGGGTGTTCTTACCATGAGAGATCATGTGGGTGATACTTCTGGTAAATGGGGCGTTTGTGCCGGACCTACTTACGGATTCGGTGGTGGTACATACATTGGTATTTCTTCCAACTCCAAGAGACAGGATACCGCATGGGATTTCGTAAAATTCTGTACCTTAAATGAAGATACTTCTGACTGGTGGATTGATTATTCACAGGGCGATACTGTATCTTACCTGCCGGCACTTGAGAAACACAAAGATGATGAAAATGAGATCTACGGCGGTGAGAAATTGTACCAGTTCTGGTTAGAGCAGGCAAAGGGAATTGACTACTCGAAAGTAACCCGTTACGACAAGCAGATCGGTGACGCATGGTCACAGGCAATCAGTGCGATCAAGACAGGCGAGAAGTCAAAAGAAGATGCAGTAAATGCATTTTATGACACGGTACAGTCAACATTCCCTGAAATTGAGATCGACCGGTAATTATAACAAAACATGATAGGCAGACACCGGCAGGAATACACAGTTCCTGCCGGGGATATGCCGATGGACATAACCTTAAAAATGGGAAAAGGGGAGATGGACCTATGGGAAAAAAGAAGAAAAAGGGACTCAAATCGTATGATAATATGGGCTATTTGTTTGTTCTTCCATTTGTAGTCGTATTTTTGATTTTCAGTGTATATCCGGTATTTCGGACCTTATATTTAAGTTTTACCAATGCAAAAATCGCCGGAGTAGGCGAGATGAAATGGGTGTGGTTTTCCAATTATATCCGTGTATTTACCGATAAGTTCTTCTGGAAAGGACTTTGGAATACGATACGTATCTGGGGTGTTAATATTGTTCTCCAGCTTGGACTTGCATTTTTACTTACCATTGTATTTAGTGATATCAAGTATAAGATCAAGGGACTTGGCATTTTCCGTGTGATTTATTATCTGCCAAACCTGATCGCTGCGACTTCTATCGCATTTTTATTTAAAACGTTATTGGATTGGAGATATGGTACATTTAACCAGATCATTTCCGGTGTGTATAAACTCTTTGGAGCACATTACAATCCGGTTGACTGGCTGGGATCTGGTGCAACAGCAGGACCGACCATTGCAGTTATTTCTGCATGGATGTGGTTTGGAAATTCGTTTATCATGCTGATGGCCGGGGTACAGGGTATCTCAAAAGATTATTTCGAGGCGGCCGCTATCGATGGTGCCGGGCGCTGGACCGTATTTGCGAAAATAACATTACCGTTGTTAAAACCGATGCTTTTATATGTAGCAATCACTTCTCTGATCGGTGGTCTGCAGATGTTCGATCTGCCATACCTGATGACAGAGACAACCGGAAGCTCTTACCAGTCGGTTTACACAGCTGTTATGTATCTTTATAAATTTGGTTTTACCACAGGAACTACACAGACCGGTTATGCATCTGCGATTGCCTATGTGATCTTTATGATTATTCTGGCAGTATCTGTGGTACAGTTAAAAGTTTTCAATAAGGAGGATTAGCCATATGAACAGTGTGGGATATAAAATCAAAAAAACAATTTTATACATATTATTGATCCTTCTTGGAGCTGCATGTCTGTTTCCATTCCTGCTTATGGTGGTCAATGCCACCCGAAGCGGCGCAGACATCATGACATCGTTTACCCTGATCCCTGGGGATCAGCTGGTGAACAACTGGAAGACGGTATTTAAGTCTTTTAGCCTGTTCAAAAGAATGGCAAACAGTATTATCGTGGCTGTACCGGCTACCTTGTTTACGGCATATTTTTCAGCCCTGACAGCTTACGGACTTGCGATGTATAAGTTCAAAGGAAACAAGGTATTATTCACCGTCATCCTCGTATTTATGATGATTCCGGGACAGCTTGGCCTCATTGGTTTTTACAACTTATGCACCAAACTGCATCTCGTGAATTCATACCTCCCCTTAATATTGCCAGCAATCGCAGCACCGGGAACCGTCTTTTTCTTAAGACAGTATGTGCTCTCGGTGATGCCGCCGGCGCTGATTGAAGCAGCACGTATTGACGGGGCAAAGGAGTTATATATTTTCCATCGCATTGCAATTCCGATTATGTCACCGGGATTGGCAACTATGGGAATCATGGCATTCATTGGCAACTGGAATTCTTATCTGACACCAATGATTATCTTAAACAAAAACGAGAAATTTACTTTACCGGTTATGATGGCAACGCTTCGTTCCTCTACCGATATTACCGGAAGCCAGGGTGCGATTTATCTGGCGGTTGCGATTTCGGTTATTCCGATTCTTCTGGTATTTGCATTTTTCTCCAAGTACATCATCAGTAGTATTGCTGCTGGCGCGGTAAAAGAATAAGCTTATTTTCTTTTTTATAGTTTTCTCCCTTTAATATATGTTTTGCAGTAGGAGTCTTCACTTTTGTGGAGGCTCCTGTTGTGGTATAATACATGTAAATTATAAGGCGATGCGCAACTTATGTTTTCTGGTGGCTTTCGTGTGATGGCTGGGCTGCTGCTTCTCTGTTGCGCATGAATTAGACAGAATCTTAGAATTTGCGAAAGTGATTGCCTGGCTCAAATTTTGTGTCCGGGCAACGTTTCGACAGCGGCGCGCTATGTCCGTCTGGCAGGAATGCGCTCAGAATTTCTAGTCTGTCTAAGAGGGAACCTTCGAAACGTTTAATGCGCCCACTCTCATTTGTCTTGATATATACTATTGTTTCATTATTTTACTTGGTGACTGCGCAAATTGACCCGTGGGCGCGCTTATTCTCAGGATTCCCTCTAAGGCAGACACGAAATCCTTCGGACGCGTCCTTGGCAGACGGACACAAACCGCGCCGCTGTCGAAACTTGAACGAACACAAATCATCAAAGGAGTCACGCAGTCACTTTCTGCAAATTCTTGATTCTGGATATTGAGTGCGTATCGGAGAGACCGCAGCCGGAGCCACCACACGGGAGTCCGCCGGAACTAAGAATTTCACAATTATTTATATAGAAAATTACAGGAGAAAAAGAGGAAATACTTATGAACGAATTAAGTAAAGTAGTAAATGCACAGCTTCAGCAGGCGGCGGAAAACTTAGTCCGCAACCATCTGATGTCTGATGAATTTTTGGATTTTGTGCAGGAAAATACAAAACCGCTGGATACAATGATGGCATATTACAAGTGCGCAATTATGGAAGTTTAAACGAACAATTTTCGCTGGAATATGACCGTAATCCGATCGAGTCCATCAAGACACGTGTGAAATCGCTGGACGGAATCGTGCGCAAAGTGCGCCGGAAAAATATTCCGTTGACGCTTTCGGCGATTGAACAGAACATCAATGATATAGCAGGAATCCGGGTGGTGTGCTCTTTCCCGGAAGATATCTATCTGCTGGCGGACTGCCTGCTTCAGCAGGATGATATCCGTCTGATCGAACAGAAAGATTATATCAAGCATCCGAAGGAAAACGGATACCGCAGCCTGCATCTGATCGTTGCAGTGCCGATTTTTTTGCAGAATGAGAAGCGGGAAATGAAAGTAGAAGTACAGCTTCGGACCATTGCCATGGATTTCTGGGCGAGTCTGGAACATAAAGTGCGCTACAAGAAAAATATTCCAGCTGATGAAACCGAGCGTCTGGCACAGGAACTGAGCGAATGTGCACGGATCAGTGCAGATCTGGACCAGCGGATGCAGAATATCCGTACCCGTCTGGCAGATGCGGAATTACAGCATCCACAGAAACAAAAGAAAGATGAACAGATCCTTCTGGATGTGCTGGGGCTGTAATGCCGTTGGTGTTCACAGGTAAGCATGAGAACAGTAACCGGTAACTTCTTTATGCACTGTGCTCCCATGGACGTACTTTCAGATGGACACCGCGGCTGTCGGCGATGCGCTGACACGCCTTAATGTCTTCTTCCGGAAGAATATCCACGATCGACAGCTGCGTGTGTGGGATAAGTTTTCCACATTCCTCTGCAAAATCAAGCATTGCCTCATAAGCATGAGGGAAGGATGGACGGGTTACTTTTTCGTACTTTTCTGCAGTTGCCTCATTCAAGCTGATGGAGATGCTGTCTACGACCTCTGCTAATTCCGGCACAATGTCACGTTTATAATACAGGTTTCCCAGACCATTGGAATTGACACGGATCGGGAGACCTGTTTTTTCTTTGACATATCTGGCACTGGCGATCAGATTCTCCAGTGCACAGGTCGGTTCCCCATAGCCACAGAAAACAAATTCTTTGTAGCCGGTGAAATCAAAGGCATCAATTGCGGCAATAATCTCACTTAAAGAAGGCTCTGCTTTGTGCCAGAGGGTATCCGCATCGCCCACACCATCAAACTGTTTACGGATACAGAACGTACAGTTGCAGTCACATTTGTTTGTGATATTTGCATATACCTGATCATTATACACATATAAAATTTTTGCCATAACAATTCCTTCTTTCTATCGTATGGATTAATCAATTGCGAAATTCGTTTCCGGGTTTACCGTTTTTTACACGTTTGAATC
>OGHW01002403.1_pt1 | contig 11322 bp, 8 predicted proteins | sample 1571641 | NCBI WGS metagenome assembly OGHW01 (sample SAMEA2582066, study PRJEB24529) | metagenome | biome: Human gut stool | place: China | collected 2011 | reverse complement strand
CCACGGCCTTCACGCCCTCGATCTCGGCAGTGATGCAGTGGTCGTCGCCCACCCAGCCGGGCACGGAGTGCATGGTCACACCGGTGATCTCGGGGCCGGTGGTGGCCAGAGAGGTAGCCACAGCCACGTTCACCCGGCGGGGGAAGGTAGCAATGGCCTGCTTTGCATTGCCGGTGAACACGGTGGTCTTTTCGGTGTCGGTCAGCAGATGCTCTGCCCACACCGGGGTGTTGCGGAAGCCCTTTGCACCGGTATGGGTCTCGATGCCGGCGGTCTCCGGCAGGCCCTGCGCCTGTGCCATCAGGGTGACAGTCTGCAGCACGTCGAAGCCGCCGATAGCACCGCTGGCCAGGTGCACCTTGGCACCACCCTCCACGGCAGCTGCCTTGACCTGTGCGTAGAAATCCAAATCTGCAAAGGCACCGATGGACAGAATGACCAGATTCACGCCCCGCTTCAGCGCCGGGATGGCCATAGCGCGCACCGACTCCACCGAGGCCGCCTCTACGATGTACTCCGGCTCAAGTGCCAGCAGCGCGTCCATATCCTCGCAGACGGCGCAGCCGACGTTGGCGGCGGTCTTTTCAGCCGAAGCGCGGGTGCGGCTGGTCACGCCCACCAGCTCGTAGTCCGGCAGCAGACCCTTCTTCCACGCGTCAGCCACGATGTTGCCCAGAAATCCGCAGCCCACAATACCCAATTTTGTTTTCATACCGTATCCTAAACTCCTTTTTTCTGCCTGTGGCAGCATATTCATAGCCAGTATACCATACCGGGTACAAAAAGGGAAATAATGTTTGCGGCAGCCCGGCGGGGCAGGACATAAAAAGTTAACAAAATAAATTACAAAAAAATTACAAAACCCTATTGCAAAATGGTTTCAAAAGAGTTACAATATGGTTACAGCAAGGGCAAAGCCCCAAGGCTGTGTGTGAAATCTTTTTCTTCTTGTTTTTTGGGATACTGGGCGCGGGTCCTCCTCCTCCGGCTGTTCTCCTTCACAGCTATGACCCATGCGCCGCACAGGCAGTGTCCCGCTTCGTGTGCAAAAGGGCTCGTCCGGTGTTTCGGACGAGCTTTTTTGCATTCTGCAAGCCCTGTTTTGCCTGCAAAAGTGATACTTCAAAAATCAAAGTATGACCAATGCCCGAAAACGCTTGGCAATTTGTCTGTTTTTCCGCAAAGGACAATTATAAAGTTTGGCGCGGCAGGGGTTTGTATTCTTGCGGGCTTTGTGGTAAAGTATATACAATCAATTTATAAGCAGCAAACATGAATGATTTTGATGCTGATTTGTATCGGATGCGTTAAGAGAAAAGGAGTTTGATTATGGCTTATTTCTACGAAGAACCCTCCCGCACCTTTGGCGAGTACCTGCTGGTCCCCGGCTATTCCTCTGCGGAGAATGTGCCCACGGCGGTCAGCCTGAAGACCCCGCTGGTCAAGTACCGCAAGGGACAGGAGGAGTGCCCGCTGCAGATGAATATCCCCATGATCAGCGCCATCATGCAGTCGGTCTCCGGCGATAAGCTGGCCATTGCACTGGCTCGTCAGGGCGGCGTTTCCTTTATCTATGGCTCTCAGAGCATCGAGAACGAGGCTGCCATGGTGCGCCGCGTCAAGAGCTTCAAGGCCGGTTATGTGGTGTCCGATTCCAATCTGGCTCCCACTGCCACCCTGCATGATGTGCTGGAGCTGAAGGCACGCACCGGCCACTCCACCATCGCCATCACTGCCGGCGGCACTCCTAACGGCAAGCTGCTGGGCATCGTGGCTTCCCGCGATTACCGCGTCAACCACACCCCGGACGATGCCTGCGTTACCACCTTTATGACCCCCGTTGAAAAGCTGGTCACCGCTCCGGCCAACACCTCCCTGCACGACTGCAACAACATCATCTGGGACAACAAGATCAACACCCTGCCGCTGGTGGATGCCGAGGGCAATCTGGTGTATATGGTATTCCGCAAGGACTACGATTCCCACAAGGCAAACGTCAACGAGCTGCTGGATAAGAACAAGAGCTACGTTGTAGGCGCCGGCATCAACACCCGCGACTACGCCCAGCGCGTGCCCGCACTGGTAGAGGCCGGTGTGGATGTGCTGTGCATCGACTCCTCTGAGGGCTACTCCGAGTGGCAGAGCCGCACCATCGGCTGGATCCGTGAGAACTACGGCGACACCGTGAAGGTGGGCGCAGGTAATGTCGTGGATGCCGAGGGCTTCCGCTTCCTCGCAAAGGCTGGTGCAGACTTCGTGAAGATCGGCATCGGCGGCGGCTCCATCTGCATCACCCGCGAGACCAAGGGCATCGGCCGTGGTCAGGCTACCGCTGTCATCGAGGTTGCCAAGGCTCGTGACGAGTACTACAAGGAGACTGGCATCTATGTGCCCATCTGCTCCGACGGCGGCATCGTCCACGACTACCACATCACCCTCGCGCTGGCTATGGGCGCAGACTTCGTGATGCTGGGCCGCTACTTTGCCCGCTTTGACGAGAGCCCCACGAACAAGGTGCGCATCAACGGCCAGTATATGAAGGAGTACTGGGGCGAAGGCTCCAACCGTGCCCGCAACTGGCAGCGCTACGACCTGGGCGGCTCCACCAAACTGAGCTTTGAGGAGGGCGTGGACAGCTATGTGCCTTACGCCGGTCCTCTGGCAGACGGCGTGCAGACCACCCTGTACAAGGTGAAGAGCACCATGTGCAACTGTGGCGCTCTGTCCATCCCCGAGCTGCAGCAGAAGGCCAAGCTGACCGTTGTTTCTTCCACCTCCATCGTGGAGGGCGGCAGCCACGACGTTGTGCTGAAGAACGCCACCCCCAGCATCATGAACGGCTAAGCCTGTTCTGAAAAGAATCTATTGATTTAAGCGCAGAGACCGCTGCACAGCGTTTGTGCAGCGGTCTTTTTGCGCGAAAATACTTGCACCGGCAGGGGAATCGTGCTATCATGATAGAAACGCTCTGTCATGACAGGGCGGAGGATCCCCCTGCCGGGCAAGCGGCAGGCGGCGCGCAGTAGGGAAGAGCTGACGCCGGGTATAAATAGAGAGGAAAACATTCATGAACGAGATCAAGGTTGAGCCTTATATCCCCGATGAGGACTACGATAACCCCGCGATGGTGGTGGATTTTTATGAATTCACCATGGCAAACTGCCTGTTCCTGCATGGCTTTAAGAATACCACGCTGGTGTTTGATATGTTCTTCCGCAAAAACCCGGATAATCAGGGCTATTCCATCAGCGCAGGCCAGCGCAAGCTGACCCGCTTTTTGCTGGAATATCACTTCAATGAGCAGGATATCCACTGGCTGCGCACCAAGGGCATGAGCGAGGAGTTCTGCGAGTATCTGCGCACCTACAAGTGGAAGGGCGATATGTACGCCCTGCCCGAGGGCACGGTCTGCTACCCCCATGTGCAGATGGTGCGCATCGAGTGCGATCTGGTGGGCGCGATCCTCATCGAGACCTACCTGCTGCAGACCATGAATTTCCATAGCCTGATCGCCACCAAGGCCACCCGCGTCACCGGCCTGAACACCCACACCCCCCGCAACGTCATGGAGTTCGGCACCCGCCGCGCACAGGGCGAGAGCGCCGGTAACGATGGCGCTTACGCAGCAGTGCTGGGTGGCTGCATCGGTACGGCCAACTGTCTGGCAGAGATGAAGTTCGGTGCAGAGGTCAAGGCCGTGGGCACTGTGGCACACAGCTTTATCGAGTTTTTCCCCACCGAGTTCGATGCCTTCAAGGCCTTTGCCGATACCTACCCGGATTCGGTCAGCCTGCTGCTGGATACCTATAATATTATGGAAAGCGGCCTGCCCAACCTGATCAAGCTGGACGATTATCTCATTGAGAAATACCCCAATGACCCCAATCGCCGTGTCAAGAGCGCCCGCATCGACTCCGGCGACCTTGCCCGCGGCTCCAAGCGGCTGCGTAAGGCTCTGGATGCCGCCGGCAAGCCCTACATCAAGCTGGTGGCCTCCAACGGTCTGGATGAGAAGAAAATCGCCAACATGGAACTGTACGAGCACGCACACTTCGACTCCTACGGCGTGGGCGAAAACCTCATCACTTCTGCCTCTGACCCCGTGTTCGGCGGCGTATACAAGCTGGTGGCAGTGAAGAAGCCGGACGGCAGCTATACCCCCAAGATGAAGTGCTCGGACTCTGCCAGCAAGGCCATCATCCCGGGCAAGAAAATGCCGTGGCGTCTGTACGATGAAAACGGTCAGGCACAGTGCGACCTGATTGCCATGGACGGCGAGGTCATCGAGGCCGGTAAGCCGGTCACTATGGTCAACCTGGACTCGGACGCCATCGAGCGCACCATCACCTTTATCCCCACCGCTGTGCGCCCGCTGCTGGTGCCGCATATTCTGGGCGGCGAGCTGGCCATTGAACTGCCCTCTATTGCAGAAAAGAAGGCCTATATTGCAAAGCAGCTCACCGAGGAGACTTGGGAGAGCGAGCTGCGTCTGGAGTGCCCCCACAAACACTACGTCAACATGACCCCCGCAGTGGCCGAGTGCCGCTCCCGGATGTACGCCGAGCTGCACGGAGGCAAGGTGTAAGCAGCACCGAATAAGCGGTTTTTCTTGACAAAACAGGGAAACTATTGTATCATAAAAGCCGCTGATTTAATAAAAATGTTAATACCACCAGATTGCGAATAGCAGTGTGGTTGTAATAATTTTTCCTCACACCTGTTATTCCCGGCTCCCTCTCAAGCCAGAGGGCAGCAGGACTTTGTAAGCCGGGGTTGCGCCGCTGTGGTGAAATTGGCAGACACGAGGGACTTAAAATCCCTTTCTGGAGACAGAGTACGGGTTCGACCCCCGTCGGCGGCATGTAAAAGCTCAGAATTGTTCGTTGATTCGAATGATTCTGGGCTTTTTCTTTTTATTCCATTTTCTGGAAGTGCTGAGCGGGCGAGAGGGATTTTTCGCGAAAAAAGGAGGAGTCTCTCTCGTGCGTAACCGTGATTTAAGACCCGCTGCCAAGGCAAACCCCACCATTCAACAGGCCTTTGAAAGGTTCCAAAAGTACAACCGGCTCAAGAACCTCTCCCAAGGCTCACTCGATTTCTACGCCGCAAAGGGCAGAAGCTTCTTTCGGTTTCTGGGGGATACAGAACAACCCATCAATACCATCACAGAGGAAACGGTGGAGGATTATATCTTCTATATGAAGGACCAGCAGCTCCACGATACGACCATCAATACGAACCTCCGTATGGTGCGTGCGTTTTTGTACTGGTGTATGGAAAAGGGCTATCTGGAAAAGTATCCGATCAGACTGGTGCGTGCCGATGATCCGATCAAGGAACCCTACACCACCGACGAGCTGCAGAAGCTGCTGAAGGAACCGGACTGCAAGACCTGCTCCTTTGCCGAATACCGCAATTGGGTCATTGTCAACTTCCTGCTTGGTACCGGCTGCCGTGCGTCCACGCTGCTCAACCTGCAGATCGGAGACTTGGACCTTTCCGCCGGGACAGTGTTTTTCCGCCACATGAAGGCGCGTAATCAGCAGATCGTGCCGCTCTCTAAGGCACTGGTCAAGATCATGGAGGAGTATCTGGAGCATCGTACCAGCGACCCTACAGCCCCGTTGTTTGTCTCGGAGTATGGCAACCAGATGACGTTGAATTCGCTCGGGAATGCGATTTGGAATTATAATCATAGCAGAGGCGTGGATAAGACCTCTGTGCACCTGTTCCGGCACACCTACGCCAAACTGTATATCCAAGCTGGCGGCGATCCGTTCCGTCTGCAAAAGCTGCTGGGACACGCAGACCTCACCATGACCCGGCGGTATGTGGCACTGTATGCGGACGACCTGAGAGCCAACTACGACGCCCTGAACCCCCTAGAGCAGCTGACCCGCCAAAATCGCCACGGAGATAAGATCAAGATGGGGAAGGGGGAGGGAAAGTGAAAATGGGCCAACATCCCTTGAGCAAAACGAAATGATATGGTATAGTGAAATCAAAAAAGGAGACGCGGATCAATATGAGTGATGAAGAGAAGCGCTGGCCATTCGATGGTTTCTACCTGAAGCTGTCTGAGGCACAACGGGAGTATGAGCAGGCGCAGCACATTGACTCTGCCTCGTTGACGGAAGAAGAACGACAGCAAAAATTGCAGGAGATTCTGGATTGTATTAAGGCCTCTCGCAAAAAGAAAAAGGAGGCCGATGAACAGCTTGATCCCATTGTGCCGGAGGAAGAACCGGAAGCCGCCGGGGCAACTCCACAGCCTGCAAAACAGTATATTACAGATCTTGTTGGCGAGGATTACAAGAACTGGCATGGGATCGTGGTGCTTGATGCGGGTACGAACTCCGGCAAGACCTATTTTATTCTGAAGACATTGCTGCCGTGGGCATATGAACATCGTAAGCGTATCCTGATCCTGTGCAATCGCGAAGCTCTGCGCAACCAGATCGAGCGCGATGTGAACCGCTTGGGGCGTATAGAAGTGACCTACGAGGACTATGATCCCGCGCTTGGAGGAATTGTCAACAAACCCGCCATAGATAACAAGTATGAGCACACCATCCGTGTTGAAACATACCAGTGGCTGGAAACCTTCCTGCAAAGGAATGAAGATGCCGCCAAAACTTATCTGAGATCGTTTGATTATATCGTGTCAGACGAGTATCACTACATGGTAACAGATGCCAGCTTCAACGATCATGTGGATGCAAGCTATGAGGCTATTAAAGAGCTGTGGACAACGAAGACCTGCATCTTTATGAGCGCAACCGCCCGCCCCTTCTTTGACTATTGGGAGCTGCGGAAAATGATCCCGGAGGGACAGCACTATCGTCTGCCGATGGATTATCGGTTTGTGTCAAGCGTGAAGTTCTTCTACCGTGACGATGACGAGCTGGATATCATCCGCCGGGTACAGCCGGGAGAAAAGATCCTCGTTTTTGTGAATACCATCGCCAAGCTGCGAAAACTGCGGGACAGTCTAAAAGCAGATGGAATAGAGGATGTGGTGTGCCTGTGCTCCAAATACCGTCAGGAAGCGGAGGAATTTGACAAACTGGATGACGTGCTCGTGGGCAATGTTCTGCAGCATCAGGTCACACTGACCACAACGACCCTTTATAATGGTGTGGATATGAAAGACCGTGCGCTGAAATATATTGTCAGTGAACTGTGGAACCCGCTCGTTAATGCGCAGATTCTTGGCCGCAAACGTCCCTTGGATGAGGGGGATACCTGCGCGGTATATTTGCTGCATTACCCCAAAGAACGTCTGGAAGGAGAACTTAAAAAAATCGAAAAGTATCAGTTGGGACCGGTCGAGGCATATCGAAAATGGTTTGATGATAGGAAGGCATGGAAAGCATATCTGCATCAGCCTGAAACAGTGGAAATACTGAAAAAAAGCCATACAGTCGTTCTGGACCCACGGGAAGGTGAATACTGCTGGCGGAAACGTGCGAACTTACAGGCTCTTGTAGAACGTGTTTTCCTGCTGCAAATGCTCGAACAGGGGTATCAGACAGAGCTGCTGAAAAAGATCGATAAAAGCCTGCTTGCAAAAGTTGAACCCCTTGAACCACCACCGCTGCTTGCATATCTGGATGCCCACCTGAATGAAGAGCGCTATTATGAAGAGTGGCAGAAGATCTTCTTTGCGCTGGGGCACATCTACAACAAGACAGATGGACACGCCGAGAAATCGTTGCCAAGCTATACCTGCGCACGTCAATGGTTGCAGCAATATGGATACGATCTACAGAAAAAGCGCGCAACAAGTGGAGAACTGCGAAATAGGAACGTTTGGCGGGTCACAAAGCAGTAAAATGCGCACGAAATTCACTAAACTATATAGCAAGGTGAAAAATATGCGCACAGGTACCACTCTGTATTCGACTTCCTTTATTTGTTTTTCTTTGCGTGGTTGTGTTAGCCGAGTGCTTCTTGAACGGCCGAAGCATGAGGACGGGACAGAAACGCTCGGTTAACATGGTCACGCCAACGGAAATCTTGACTAAGCGAACCTGTGAGCTTTTTCAAGATTGGAGTTGATCTAAATGGTATGAGCGTCAGCGAATACCTTCCTCTTTATCAATCCTTCACCAATAGGACGCATATCAGAAATGGGCGACGACTTGATCAGAGTGAAATATCTCAAATAGTTGAGAAAAACAAGTGATGTGTGATTCTGTCTGGAAATGTATGGGAGATACGTCAATTCGTCGATTGCTTATATTTTAGTAAGCGTCTGCCCGGCGGATGGCGTCACAAATCGTTACTCTATCTGGATTGACCCGATTGAAAAGTTCACTTCGAATGGAATGTGACGCATTATCGCTGATTCGCTGCATGACTATACACGTCGTGGATACTGTTCCGCAGCCAAATTTTCAGCCGCCAAATTTACATACGGATATTTCCGTAACTATTTTCGTGGGCGGATTTTTACGCCGTCCAAAAGGGAGTGGGTCAGAGCGACACCCCTGCAACATGGCTCAACTTGATGCGGGTTCAAAGGCTCAGTAGTCAAAATGAGGGTCGATGAACCGTTATCAAAATGATTACAGTTGGAAAAGCTCAGTAGTTAAAATGACTGACAAGAAGCATATTCTATCGATGATACGATCAATGAACATTGGTCAAACTGGTAAAGGATAAACAGTCCTCAAAATGAGGAAAGTTCAATAGAGCTCAGATGAGAAGTTGGTATTTCGTAGTAGCCTCGATTTGTGGGGGTACTAAAAGCGCCGCATAGCAGATGACGGCTTTCTATGATCTGCACAGATTGCAACATGCGATTTGTCGTTCTGTCGTTATATTTCATTCAACTGATGACATTTTGTCCCTAGTTGAAACCAAATCAAGACACAAAAATACCCCACTGCTCGACATAGAGTAGCGGGGTGGTGTTGTTGAGGAGTGCTTATTTTAGAATAAAGAGATCGTCATAGCGGGCGATACCATTATAGAGCAGCTTGAGCATGGTCACGGCAGAGGGGCGACCATTCAGAGGATAGCCAGCCATCTCCTGAACGCGATCAGGGCAGAGATCCCATGTAACCTTGGATGCCCGGCGGCGTGAATCGGCAGGGGATAGGAGCGCGTAGCAGGGTGTTTGACTATGATATATACAGTCTAAAAAGGCATTGATCTTGGGATGGGTGCTGTAGCGTGGAATCTCCATGACACCGCGCAAGCTGTACACCGTTGTTTTACGCACCTTCGTGATTCATCCCTCAACATGGGACATTTTGTCCTTGGTTGAAAGAGGGACGAGACGTATCTGCGTATGATTTCCGACCTGTGTAATCAATTTGATTAATGAGCTCAATGCGTCAAGATATGCTTTGTTGCACAGATGCAATCGACGTAAGCGACTCCATACAAAACGGTATGTACTTGATGGATGCCTAGAATGTCACCTGTGCATGAAATTGCGCTGGTTTCCAAGATGGCCCAAAATGAGCTATATTCCAGCTTTGGAAGATAGATGGATTTTACATCTCCAACGCAATATTACCCTCAACTTTTATCAAATTGATAGCTGTTGAAAGGGAAGCAAGGTGTCTGTGTGGTTTCTGAGCTCGTTATCCGTTGCAGCAAAGGCCGCAAATCCGCCGGGGATGTGTGCTGTCTGATATTAAATGCCGCTCTTCAAGTACACTTCCTGACCGAATACCGCAAAAAAGAGCCCTGCTACTCGTGTCTGAGCGGCAGAGCTCTGTTGCTGTGGGATATGCTATAAGAAATGATGGTTGGTGCTAGCGCTCAATGATCTCAGTGGTGATTCTGGTTTGACCTTCACCAAGAAGTTTGCCATACGCGCGGTCTGAGATCCGCTTGAACTCCTCTGCTTTTTCTCTTGATTCAAAGTAATCTTGTCCCAGCACGGAATCTCCGTCCTCATGATCGATAATTTGCACCAAGATTTTATTTTCAACCATAAGCTCCTCCTGCTGCTGATAGAAGTGGTGACGATGGGCGCGATGTCTATTACCGCAGCTTTCTCATATATGCTTGGGACGTCCTTTTCTGGCTCTCGTAGAAGGTAACGCCGGTAACATCATCCACGACCAGATCATCATAAGGAATGACCTTTTTATTCAGATGATCAATGAACCAGCGCTTTTTCAGATAGCACCACGGGGTTCTGCTGAGGTCGCCGTAACTCGATGCAGGCCGTTCACATGCGTTGTAGGTCTTGCCGCAGATGCTCCACCATTCTTTACGCACCCGCTCCCGCATTTGCAGAACCTCAGAGGTGCCATGAAGGCCATGCTCCTCGCCATACTGATAATCTGCCTTCTTGATTTTTGCGTTCTGTCCCGCTCTGACTGCACCAGCTGCACCAAGACCCAACAACCCTAAAAATAACGAAAAAGCGCCTGCCATAATAGTTTCCTCCTGTATTTTGAAGTGTGTTTGCTTTTGCTGTACCTGAAGTCTACCAAACGGTGCGTCCGATAAGATGGACTTACAAGTGCACTTTTAAAAATATGGAGCTTTCTGGCTGCCGTCGCGCGAACTGATGGTTGACCGCACTATAGCGGGCAAAAAGTATCCGGTAAGGCCTCCGGTGGCGGGGAGCACCTCACTCCGTCAGCCCTAACAGATAATCGGTCGACACCTGATAGAATTGGGCGAGCTGGATCAGATGGGGGATCTCGGGGCATTTATCGTGCTCCCATGCGTAGACTGCCCGGCGGGTCACACCCATGGTTCGTGCAAGCTCGGTCTGGGTATATCCGTGCGTTAGGCGCAGGTGCTGCAAACGTTCTGATATAATGGTCATGGCTGCTCTCCTTCAATATAATGGGCGTCCTCTCACAGCCCGGCGGATCTCTGTTTTGCAGGTGCACTTTTAAAAAACGTCAAGGGTAATGGTGCCGCCCTCTTTGGTGATGATCTCATACTCGGTGGACTGGATATCTCGCAATACCAACTTTTCAATACTCAGGATGCTGGCAAGGGGGATGGAAAGCATGGTGTGTCCGGCCATGAAATGCAGCTCTGACTTGTTCCGGTGCGTGTGCAGCTGGATGTCTTGGAACGCGATGTCTGCCCCGGAAAAAACGGCGCACCCACTGGCTTTGCACTCGGATGTCTCGGCAAGAAAGGTGTCAATAGCGATTTTATAAGTATCCATGAGGAGCCTCCTGTAATTTTATATATAGCACTACTCTCACTCGTGTCCTCGCTCTCTGTCCTGTTATGATTAGTCAGCCTTCACGAACAGCTCCATGTAGTCCGCGCAGATGACCCGCACTTCCTTGGTGCTCCGGATGATGGTACCGCACTTGGGACATACCCACC
>OGHW01002386.1_pt1 | contig 11435 bp, 10 predicted proteins | sample 1571641 | NCBI WGS metagenome assembly OGHW01 (sample SAMEA2582066, study PRJEB24529) | metagenome | biome: Human gut stool | place: China | collected 2011 | reverse complement strand
TAAGACCGGCTTCATCCGTTTTGAGCAGTGTCGCCATCTGGTCGATGAAGGAACCGGTACCGCCGGCACAGATTCCGTTCATTCGCTGGTCAATACCACCGGTAAAATATATGATCTTGGCGTCCTCGCCACCGAGCTCGATCGCGACGTCGGTGCGGGGCGCATAGTCTTTCAAGGATGTTGCAACTGCGACAACCTCCTGAACAAAGGGAACATTCATATGCTTGGAAAGAGTGAGTCCGCCGGAACCGGTGATCACAGGGGAAACAGGAAGGTCTCCCAGCTCTTTCAGCGCCTGCTTGATAATAGCCGCCAGAGTCTCCTGAATATTGGCATAATGACGCTGATAATCAGAAAATATGATCTCTCCCTCTGGGTTTAATATTGCAATCTTTACTGTAGTGGAACCGATATCGATTCCCAGAGTATGGCATGGTAATTTCATAAGATATTTCCTTTCTTCCTTAGCTGTCCTTTCTTATTAAAGGGTATGCGATGATAAATATCGCCATATTTTCCTATTATATGACAAAAAAAAATTGATTGCAACAGCTGAGTCACCAATAACACAAATTGGGAATATAAATAAAAAGGAAAGGATAGAAAGAAGGGCATATTCAAGCTATGAAACATTGTAATGGAATTATGCATACGGTTCGTTCCGGAGACACGCTTTATTCGATCAGTATGGAGCATCAGGTGCCGTTAGCACTTCTGCTGCGGGCAAATCCTTATGTGGATGTCTATAATCTTCAGGTCGGGGAAACAATCTGCGTGCCGGTGCGTGCAAATGACCAGCCGGTAATGCCTCCCTACGGCAGAAACTGCAGCAAATGGGAGGTCAGGGATGCCGTGCCAATGACGGAGACGGAGAACAAATTGGCAGAGGAGATGACGCAGGAAAAGGATGAGTCCGAGATGATGCAGGAAAAGGATGAGTCCGAGATGATGCAGGAAAAGGATGAGTCTGAGATGCCGCAGGAAAAGGATCAGTCCGTCTATATTGTCAGGGATGGTGATACACTCGAAAGCATTCTTGGAGTTGACCGTATCGTACTGCAGCCGGGGACTGCTCTTTATCGACAAAAGTAGTGGCATCTTCGGCTTGACAAAGAAAACGCGTATCAATAGAATAGATGGTATTGGAATGTTATTTCCAATACCATTTTTTTGTTATCCGTGAATAAAGAGAAACGATGCCTGCGCATGCTTAGATACGCAGGGATGGGGGATTTATGAACCAATTATTAAACAAGCTTGAAAAGAAATTTGGCCGTTATGCCGTACCGGATCTCATCAAGTATGTGATCGTGTTGTACTGTGCGGGAGCGGCACTCGGACTGATCAATGAGAATATTTATTACAGTTATCTGTCGCTTAATGTGGAGGCTGTCTTACATGGTCAGATATGGAGACTGTTCACATACCTGATCGAGCCATATGGCTTTAATCGGGGGATGGGCTTTATTGTGAGTATCCTGTTCTTTGCGATTCAGGTCAATCTGTTCTTCCTGTTTGGAAGATCGCTGGAGCAGGCATGGGGAACCTTCCGGTTTAACATGTACTTTATCAGCGGCTGGTTTTTAAACATTGTTGCGGCATTTATTTTGTATGGGACACTTCATTCCGTACAGTATCTGTCCGGCTTCCAGTATATTTACTGGTCTATGTTCTTTGCCTTTGCAACCATCAATCCAAACATGGAGTTTTTGTTCTGGTTTGTGATACCGATCAAGGTGAAGTGGCTGGCAATTCTGGATGCGGTATATCTCTTGTATAATGTATTCCAATATGTGACAACAGGTATTGCGTGCATAAACCGTGGAATGACGTCAGTTGGAGGACAGTATTTCAGCGTCGCCTTTGCAATCCTTGTCGCGATGGCGAACTTCTTAATATACTTTTTTGCCAGCAGGGATTATCATAGGATCTCACCGTCGGATATCAGGCGGCGCCAGCATTTCAAGAAGCAGGTCAGGGATGCGGGACGTCAGAACGGCGGGGCAAGACACCGCTGTGCAGTATGCGGAAGAACCGAGCTTGATGACGAGAATCTGGATTTCAGATTCTGTTCGAAGTGCGACGGCAATTATGAGTATTGCTCGGATCATTTGTTTACCCATCAGCATGTGAGAAAGCATGACTGATCACAATAGAAAATAAAGGAGAAAAACTATGGGGATGATTAACGCAGTGGCAATCATTGGATTTCTGATCATGCTTGCCATGTACTTTCCGATCAGCGGTTATCTGAGAAACCGGATGGCCGTTGTGGAACAGAGCGGGGCGGCAGTCCGCGCCAGAAACAATCAGAAAAGAAAGAATGTAGCAAGAAGCAAGGGCAGCAGGAATCAGACACAGGTGAATCTTGACAATCCGCAGGACCGCATGATCGGTCTGACGGTCTTTGTGGCTGTCATGGTCGTTGCATTTCTGCTTCGTGTGATTATTGGCGGTGTTTATCACGGTCATGAGCAGGACATGAGCTGCTTTATTGCATGGGCGGATATGGTATACAACGATGGTTTTCACAAGTTCTATACCACGATGACAGAGGGTTATCCACCCGGATATATCTATATTCTGTATGTGATCGGATGGCTGCGTCATATCTTCAGCATTCCGTGGAATTCGGCAATGAGTGATATCCTCACAAAGATGCCGAATATTCTTACCGATCTTGGTATGGGGTATCTGATCTATAAGGTTGCGTCCGAGAAGTTCCGTGAGACAGGTGCAGCATTGCTTTCAGCTGTTTATCTGTTCTGCCCGGCAATCATTCTGGACAGCGTTGTCTGGGGGCAGACGGACAGTATCTATGTGGTATTTCTTGCATGGATGTTCTATCTGATCGCCAAAAAGAAACTAATCCCATCGTATTTCCTTTTCGCACTGGCAATTCTTTTAAAGCCACAGGCGATGATGTTTGCACCGGTGCTGTTATACGGTATTATCGATCATGTATTTCTGGAGGATTTCAACTGGAAGAAGTTCGGGATCAACCTTGGAATGGGACTTGTGGCAATTCTTTGTATGGTGATCGCCGTGTTGCCGTATGGTTTGCAAAAGGTTATTTCCCTTTATACGAATACGGTAGGTTCTTTTGAGTATGCTTCCGTAAATGCATACAATTTCTGGACACTGGTTGGTAAGAACTGGATCAGTCAGGGAGACAGGGGCTTTGGTTTAAGCTATCAGACCTGGGGTACGATCTTTATCCTTCTGATCGTGATCGCAACAGCATTTGTAAATTTCCGCTGCAAAAAGACAGAGGCGAAATATACATATATCGGCGGTATGCTGATCATCGGTATTTTCATGTTCTCTGTCCGCATGCATGAGCGTTATATGTATCCGGCAATGGCGTTTATGCTTCTCGCATATGTGATGAAGCCGAGAAGAGATGTGTTTATCCTGTATTGTCTGTCGGCAATGCACTTCTTCTATAACGTAGCGCATGTATTGTTTAAGTATGATGCTGCAAACTATGACTGGCACAGTCCGATCCTGTTTGCAATCTCCCTGCTTGGCATGGTTGTGTTTGCCTTCATGGTATACACAACGATCCGTCATTACACCAGATTTGAGACAGAGCAGGAGGAGAAGCAGATCATCAGCCGCGAGACAACTGTGAAGAAGGTGTCTGCGGAGGAGAAGAACAAGTCTGTGATCCGTCCATCTTCCAAGCTTGTGAAGATGACGAAGCAGGATTATATTGCCATGGGAATTATCACCCTGATATATGCGGTAATCGCATTTGTGCATCTCGGTAGCCTGAAAGCACCGGAGACGGAGTATTCTGTCGTGACGCAGGGGGCGGTTGTTGCCGATATGGGACAGGATGTCAGTCTCGGAAAGATGGCGGAATATCTTGGCTACCAGAACAATCCGAAGTATCTGGTGGACTATTCCTCAGATGGAACAAACTGGAATACCTTATACGGAGCAGACAATCCGTGGGATGCCGGTTCGGTATTCTGCTGGAATTATACGGATCTGAATGTGACAGCGCGTTATGTAAGGATCTCACCGGCAGCGGATACGACAAATGACAGTATTATGGAACTGGTATTTACAGATACGGAAGGCAATGTAGTGACACCGGTCAATGCCGGAGATTACTCCACATTGTTTGATGAGCAGGATCTGTATGCGGCAAGAGCAACCAACTTAAACGGTACTTACTTCGATGAGATCTATCACGGCAGAACTGCTTATGAGATGATCCACAAGCTGTATTGCTATGAGAACACCCATCCGCCACTCGGCAAGGAGCTGATCGCGCTCGGCGTTCTGATCTTTGGTATGTGTCCGTTTGGCTGGAGATTTATGGGAACGCTGTTCGGTGTTCTGATGGTGCCGATCATCTATAATTTCTCCAAGAAGTTCTTTAAGGAGACGTGGATCAGTATAGTGACGACGATCCTGTTTACGTTTGATTTCATGCACTTCGTTCAGACGCGTATTTCCACGATCGATGTGTATGTTACGCTGTTTATCATGCTCTCGTATTTCTTTATGTACTGCTATACGAGACTCAGCTTTTTCGATACAAAGCTGTCCAAAACGCTGATTCCGCTTGGACTCTGCGGATTTGCAATGGGTCTTAGCTGGGCGTCCAAATGGACCGGTATCTATTCGGCGATCGGACTTGCGATCATCTTCTTTGCACAGATGATCCAGAGATTCCGTGAGTACATTTATGCAACGAAGAATCCAAATGGAAAGACAGGAGAGATTTCCCATCAGTTTATTATCAAGAACTTCCATAAGAAGCTGATCGTCACTCTGCTGTCATGCTGTATCTTCTTCATTGTTGTGCCGGCGGTGATCTATGTACTGTCCTATATTCCGTTTAACGACGGTACGGACCGTACGCTGATCCAGAAGGTCATCGAGGCACAGAAGACGATGTTCAATTATCACAGCACACTGAATGCAACACATCCGTATGGATCGAAGTGGTATCAGTGGCCAATCATGTACCGTCCGATCTGGTATTATTCCGGCGTTGTGTCAGACACCGTCAGAGAGGGTATCAGTGCCTTTGGTAATCCGCTTGTATGGTGGGCCGGTATTCCTGCCTTTGTATATATGCTTTATCTGGTATTTGCCAAGAAGGACCGCAAGGCTGCATTTTTAAGTGTCGGTTATCTGTCACAGTATGCACCGTGGTTTAAGGTGACACGAGTTGTATTTATTTATCATTATTTCCCAAGTGTACCGTTCGTTACGGTTATGGTGGGCTACAGCATGTACCGGCTTGTAAAGAAATATCCGAAAGCGAAGAAATACGCCTATATTTATGCGGCGCTGGCAGTAGGACTCTTTGCAATGTTCTATCCGGTCTTAAGTGGTACGCCGACGACTGTGCATTATGTAAAAACTTACCTGAAATGGTTTGAGAGCTGGGTATTATTACAGACCTGGTAATAAGGAGACGACATGAGTACAAAGATACGCGAAAGTGTAAAGAAATTATCCCATGGCAAGGAGCTTGAACAGGCTCTTCCGGAGTATCTGGAGCTTGCCCTGGATATTCATGACAGTCATGCAAGACTGAAATTCATGATGGAATATTATGTGTTTTATGAGATGATCACAGAGGGGATCAATCCTTATATTAATACGGCAGAAGATATAGCACAGGCTCTTCATCAGGCGGTTCGTGTCCTGATGGATCCTGCCTCCTTCGGAGAGGAGGAACGCAGCCGGCAGAGAGAGAATCTGCTTAAGCTTCGTACGGAAGTGACAGACCGCATGCAGGTGCTTACCGCATATGTAGACCGTTTTGTTGTATACGAGTATATTCTGAACCGCATGCAGTACCGCTTTGAGGATCAGGAGGTTATCGCCGAGGACAGTGTCTTTGCACAGGAGGTATTAAACTTCATCTTTGCAACTAAGGACAATATGGCGATCAACGATAATATTCGCATGGTGATCGGACAGCTTCCGATGCGTATGACGAGAAGTCATTATTTCGATCTGATCCGCGAGAGTATCTCTGTCTACAAGGGTTCTGACAAGAGTGCACTGGAGGGACATCTGTACATGTTCCGCACCAATGCAATGCTTTACCGGACCGATGACATGGAGAAGTATTTCACAGAGGTTGTGCCGGTCATCAAGGAGTTTGATGAACTGGATTATGAGAATATGACAGCCGCGATGTATCAGATCTATGCTGAGAAGCTTCGCACGAATGCATCAAAGCTCAATGATATTTCGGATCTGTACATGCTGATCCAGAAGCTGATCAACGGAGCATATTCCATGTATCTGGCAGATGGCGGTCAGAAGGCAGCCGATAAGATTCCGGCGGCACAGTTAGTGATCCGCGGTATCAACGAGCTGTTCCTGCATGAGGAAAGTGCTATCTGGGAGAAGAATGAGGAGCATCCTCTTGAATCAGAGGAGGACAAGCTGTACTGGCTTGGCGAGCATTTCCCGGAGATCGAGGGAATGCAGGAGCGGATCTACGAATCCATGACAACGGCAGATGCCGTGCTGGAGGAGACGATCAAATCCCAGAAGGAGCAGATTACAAAGCTCGGACTGATGGAGGGCTTTACACATCTGCAACAGCTAATGCAATTAGCTTCCGGCAGCGACTTTGTGGAGCTTGAGTGGAAGGACGAGGAAGAAAAGGTAACCGCACAGGATGCAGAGAAAGCGGCAGAGCAGATCGTAACCGAGTTGAAGCAGGCGTTCAAGGGACAGTCCCGTCTGGTGAGACGTGCGATCATGGCGAATACGCTGGAAAAGATCCCTGTATTTTTCTCAACACCGCAGGAGGTGGCAGATTATATCAGCCAGTCTCTGATGCTCTGTGATGATGAAGCAGAGAAGTATGCATCCAAGCAGTTGATTCAGGAAATGATGGGATAATTTGGCAGGGATTTCCGGAAAAGGAGGAGTATGCTGTACTGGAGTTCAAAAATGTATCTGGACGCGGATATTTCCGTCAAAAAGAAACGGTATCAGAAGCTTCTCGAAAAAAATAAGCCGACAAGACCGTTATATTGTATTACATTACCCGTAAATGGAGAAAATATCATGGAGATATATTCCTCCGTGGAGCTGTGGTTTCGCTGGTACCGGAAACGAAGGGTGACGGTGATAGGTCTGGCGGGAAGCCGGGAGAAAGCCGAAATGCTTGCAGCACAGATCTGTCTTGATACAGTTTGCAGAGAGGGTGACATCTCTCCCCGGATCGTGCGTGGATATTTTGAGGATATCATGTAAACAGCAACAGGATGCCGGGAGGAGGTGTGCCGATGGCAGTGATCATACTGGGTGTGTTTAAGTGGATCGGAATCATTCTGCTTTGCATTTTGGGACTGATGCTTCTGCTATGTCTGGCAGTGCTTCTGATACCGATCCGGTATCAGCTGTCTGCCGTATGGCAGGAGGAGCACAGAGTGAAGGGAAGTGTAAGCTGGCTGCTGCATCTGATCCATCTGTCTTTTGACACGGACAGAAACCAGAGAGTGTGTATCCGTATTTTTGGCATCCCGGTGAACGGCAGATTTCATACAAAGAAAAAGAAATTCCAAAAGCGAAGAAAAGTAGAGCAGAAACGGAAAGCATCCGGCAGTACCAAGGTCCAAAGGAAAGAAGGTGTTTCACCAGCGAAAGTGCAGAAGGCTGTGGAATCTTCGACAACAGCTGGTGAACCGAAAGAAGCAGAAGGGGCGAAGACGGCGGATTCATTCGATACGAGTGTGTCTTTGGCAGCGCAGAAAAGTTCCGGAGAGAATACGGATACCGTGCAAAGGACGGTTCCTGACAAAGCTGCCGATACGAAGAAAAGGGCAGACTCTTCTGAAAACAGATTTGTGCGCACACTGCGGCGGATAACGGGCAGAGTGAAAAAGTTTTTCTTGTCAATCGCCGGCTTATTCGCTAAAATAAAGGCAATTGATGAGGAAAGCATTGAGCTGCTTCAGGCAGTTTTAAAGAGCAGTGGAGGGCTGTTAAAGCATATGGCACCACGCAGCCTCAGGGGGCGACTTCATTTTGGAACCGGAGATCCGGCACTCACCGGACAGCTTCTGGGAGTACTTAGTGTTCTTTTTGCCATGTGGGGCAAAGGGATTGCGGTTATACCGGATTTTGAACAGGAAGTGTTTGAGGGAGAGGTAGCAGTGAAGGGATATGCAAGAGGGATCATAGTGTTGATCCTGATAATCAGAGCGCATCCGTTGCGGTTAATGGAACGGTTAGACAGATCATAGGATGCTGTTGCAGCATATGGAAAGGTATGGTGATATCATGGCAGACAATAATTTCAACACGGCAGTTGGTTCTCTTCTGAAAGGTATGGAGGGTTTTCTGACAACCAAAACAGTGGTTGGCGATGCAGTACGGTTTGATGATGGAACGATCATCCTTCCGCTGGTAGATGTCAGCTTTGGTGTGGCCGCGGGCTCGTTTGCGGAGAATGGCAAGAAGAACAATGCTGGCGGCGGAATGGGAGGAAAGATTCAGCCAAGTTCCATTTTGATCATCAAGGACGGAACAACGAAGTTAGTCAACGTTAAGAATCAGGATGCAGTTACAAAGGTGCTTGACATGGTGCCGGACCTTGTCGATAAATTCAAGTCTGGCAAGGGTTCTGACGAAGAAACAGAAAAAAATTAAATTTGTTCTTGCATTTTACATTATGATTTGGTAGAATAAGCATGTTGTGGCAAAATTAGACAGTCATAATAGTTATTGATAAATCATGACCGTTAGGGTTAAATATGCTAAGGAGGTGCTTACGATGGCAAAATGTGCAGTTTGTGGAAAGAGCGTTCACTTCGGTAACGCAGTAAGTCATTCCCACAGAAGAAGCAACAAGATGTGGAAGCCAAATATCAAGTCCGTTAAGGTTAAGGTTAATGGCGGCACAAAGAAGATGCCGGTATGTACAGGATGTTTACGTTCTGGAGCAGTAGAGCGTGCGTAGGCGCTTTTCGGTATTATATGAATACAAAGAAACCGTAATATACGGTTTCTTTTTTTTGAAAAAAATCACAAAAATTGTCTTTGGACAGGAACTTGTCTATTGATGAGAATTGTAGTACAATGAGGCAAAATAGGCTGTTTTGGAGAAAGGAGGGGATGTGATGGCAAACGCGATGTATACCGGTGATGAAATCTGTGCTATGGGGCAGAAATATTACCATTCGCTGGCAAAGATCTGTAAGAGACTGGAGAAACAGGGCTACTGGCGGGAGGCAGAGAACATGATGAAGCAGTCTGCAGCGGAGGGGTTAGATCTGTATGTCCAGTCGGTACTGGTGGAACTGGCGGTGCGTCTGGACAATATTTCTGACGGGCAGAAAGAATACATCCGGTGCCTGACACAGACCAATCCGCTTGAGATCAGCCCGGATGCGGAGATATTGGAGCAGAGTGTAGTTCATTACGCGGAGAAGTATGCAGCGATGCCTCCGATCCTGATCCAGATCTGCGGTGTGTATGACAGGCATTTGAAAGAGGAACAGGCGGTGCTGTTTCTTGACAATGTGATCAATGTACTTTTGTGTATGATGGAATTATCCGACCGCTTTGACCGGGCAGGTCAGGAGTATATCCGTGAATATTATGAAAGAACCGTGTTATTTGTCTGCTCCGGAGGTGTCAGCCCGGAATGGGAGGAAAGCTATATCCGTCATAAGCTTGCTGCCCGAAATATCTGCTCCGGTGTGAAATGGCTGACCGGGGAAGAAAGCAAAAAGACTGAATGGCAGGTGAATATGCCGGCAGATAAGACGGATCAGAGAATGCTTCCTGAAACGGTTACTTCGGACGAAGTGGAGTCGGAAGGAAATATACAGGAAAGTCCGGAGGATGAGCAGAGAGAAGCCAGGAAAGAGTTTGAAAAGGTAAAGAAACGGCTGCAGGAGCGGCAGAAGGCAGAAAAGGAAGCAAAAGAGCAGCGAGTGGCTAAACTTTTGGACGAACTGAATCAGCTGGTAGGACTGGACAACGTCAAGGAGGAGGTCCGTTCTCTTGTGAATCTGATCAAGGTGCGCCGGATGCGCGAGGAATATAAGCTTCCCGCTATGGACATGTCTTATCATATGGTATTTACCGGCAATCCGGGAACCGGAAAGACCACGGTTGCCCGTCTTGTGGCAAGGATTTACAGAGAGCTCGGTATCCTGTCGGAGGGGCAGCTTATCGAGACAGACCGATCCCGTCTGGTTGCCGGTTATGTGGGACAGACGGCGATCAATGTCCGCGAGGTGGTGGAGCAGGCGATCGGCGGCGTATTATTTATTGATGAGGCATATGCGCTGGTCAGCCCGGATACAACGAATGATTATGGCTCTGAGGCGGTAGATACGCTGGTCAAGATGATGGAGGATCACAGGGATGATCTTGTGGTGATCGTTGCCGGTTACAGGGAGGAGATGGAGCAGTTCTTGCGAAGCAACACGGGACTCATCTCCCGCTTCAATAAATTTATTACATTTGAAGACTATTCCGAACAACAGTTGTTAGAGATTTTAACAGTTATGGCGGAACAGGCAGGGATGGTCGTTGAGGATACGGCAGTGAAGAAACTTGGATTATATCTTGCCTCCATGAATGAACAGGAGCGCCGGGACTTTGGAAATGCCCGTGGTGTCCGCAATGTATTCGAGAGGATGATCGTGAATCAGGCGAACCGGATCGTGCTTCTTGAGGAGCCGACAAAAGAGCAGCTCATCACGCTGACAGCGCAAGATGTGTGATTGACCGCCCCGATGGAATGTGATACAATAATTAGTATCTTATATTGTGTTATAATACGAAATTTAAAGGAAATGAGGGAATGCAATGAGAGTGATTGCAGGAACGGCGAGACGTCTGAAACTGGAGACTCCGGCGGGACGCCATACCAGACCGACCTCGGATAAGATCAAAGAGACATTATTTAATATTATACAGCAGGATCTGTATGAGGCAAGATTCCTGGATCTGTTCAGCGGCAGTGGCGGGATCGCGATCGAGGCATTGAGCAGAGGTGCGGCAGAGGCTGTGCTGGTAGACAACGACCGGGAAGCACTGCGGTGCATCCGCACGAACCTTCACCATACGCATTTTGAGGAACAGGCAAGGGTGATGGCGATGGATGTTATCCAGGCACTTCGCAGACTGGATCAGCAGAAGAAAGCATTTGATGTTATTTTTATGGATCCACCGTACAGCATGGGGCTGGAGAGAAGGATACTTCCTTATCTGATTGAGTCATCGCTGGTTCATGATGATACAAGGATCATTGTTGAGGCATCCATGGAGGACGATCCGATCGTGCTTCCTCCAACCTGTGGATGGTATGTGGAGAGAGTCAAGGAATACAAGAACAATTGTCATATATTTATCTGCCGGGATAAAACAGCCGTGGCGGGAGAGGACGAATAACGATGAGTACAGCAGTATTTCCGGGAAGCTTT
>OGHW01002374.1_pt1 | contig 11505 bp, 10 predicted proteins | sample 1571641 | NCBI WGS metagenome assembly OGHW01 (sample SAMEA2582066, study PRJEB24529) | metagenome | biome: Human gut stool | place: China | collected 2011 | reverse complement strand
GCCGGGATCATTAAGGAAGAGGAGATTCCATACTGGCTGACGGATGTGTTGGGTCACAGCACGAATCACCGTCTCAACACACTGGTTCACGATATTGTCCGCAACAGCGAGGGGAAAGACGACATCTGTATGTCGCCGGAGGTGGAGAAAGCAATGTTTTCCCTGCGCAGCTATATGTATGAGAATGTCTATACCAACCCCGCTGCCAAAAGCGAAGAGAAAAAGGTAGAAACGCTGATCGAGCAGCTTTATGATTATTACATACATCATACGGAGGAGCTTCCAAGTGAGTTTTCGGCACTGATCCTTCTCGGAGAGACGTCGGAGCGCGCAGTCTGCGATTTTATTGCCTGTATGAGTGACCGTTATATGGTTAATCTGTACAAGGATCTGATGATCCCGAAGGCATGGAGTCTGGTCGGAACAGAACATCGTTAAAATAAAAAAAGGAAAAATAAAATCTTTGTCGAATAACTAATATAGTGGTTTGCGCTGTATTAGTTATTTTGATTTAGAAAGAGGTGAGACAATGCCGTGGTATTCCGAGGAACAGATCGAAGAGGTACGGTCGCGCAGTGATATTGTCAGCGTGATCGGCAGGTACGTCCGGCTGAAGCGGGCAGGCAGCGGATATACGGGATTGTGTCCGTTTCATAATGAGAAGACGCCGTCCTTCCATGTGAATCCGGCAAGGCAGATGTACAAGTGCTTTGGCTGCGGCGTGGGGGGCAATGTACTGACCTTTGTGATGGAATATGAGAATCTCACCTTCCCAGAGGCAATGGAAATGCTGGCACAGGAGGCCGGCATTGAGCTGCCGAAGCAGGAGCTGACAGCGCAGCAAAAGCAGCAGGAAAGTCTCAGACAGACGCTGCTTGAAATCAATAAGAAGGCGGCACGGTATTATTTTGCATTACTCAAGTCGCCGAGAGGAAAGCCCGGCTATGATTATCTGACCGGGAGGGGCTTGAGCGATGAGACGATCCTTCACTTTGGACTCGGATATGCCGGGCAGGGCGGAGGAGAGCTGTACCAGTACATGAAAAAGGAAGGCTACAGCGACAGCGTGCTCAAGGAGACCGGGTTATTTAAGATGGACGAGCGTGGTGCGTATGACAAGTTCTGGAACAGAGTCATGTTCCCGATCATGGATGCGAACAACCGTGTCATCGGATTTGGCGGTCGTGTGATGGGAGATGCCAAGCCGAAGTACCTTAACTCTCCGGAGACAAAGATCTTCGATAAGAGCCGCAATCTGTTTGGCCTTAATTACGCCAAGCGCGGAAAGCGCAGCAATATGATCCTCTGCGAGGGTTATATGGATGTGATCGCGCTGCATCAGGCGGGCTTTACCAATGCCGTGGCATCTCTTGGAACGGCATTTACCGAGCAGCAGGCGAATCTGATCCGGCGCTACACTGATGAGGTGCTTTTAACCTACGACAGTGACGGTGCCGGGATCAAGGCAGCGATGCGTGCAATCCCGATGCTGCGCCGGGCGGGGATCACCGGAAAGGTGATCCACATGGAACCCTACAAGGATCCGGATGAGTTTATTAAGAATCTTGGAGCGGAGGAATTTGAAAAGCGCATGGAGGAAGCACAGAACAGCTTTTTCTTCGAGATCGAGGTCATCAAGAAGAATTATTCCATGAGTGATCCCGAGCAGAAGACGAAATTCATCCATGAGACAGCCAGGAAGCTTCTTGTTTTCGAGGATAAGATCCAGAGAGACAACTATTTGGAAGCTGTGGCGGCAAGGCACAACATTAAGACAGAGGATCTAAGACAGCTTGTGGTGCGTTACGGCAATCAGATGCCCTCGGGCTATCAGGAGGTTATGGAGGAGCGGCAGCAGGAACGGATCCGTAAAGGAAAGAAAAAGGAAACAAGAGAAGGGATCAGCTATTCTTATCGTCTGCTGTTGTCCTGGCTGATCGAGGAGCCAAAGCTTTTTGTGCAGATCCGCGAGTGGATCAAACCGGAGGATTTTGAGGAGGGGCTTTACCGGACTGTGGCAAAGGAGCTTTACGATCAGCTGGATCGGGGAGATCTGGAGCCGGCAAGGATCATCGGTCATTTCGAAGAGGTCGAGGATCAGAACAAGGTAGCGTCCATGTTCCAGACAAGCTTTGGCAGTAAGATCGAGAACGATGAAAAGAAAAAGGCGATCACAGACCTGATCTTAAAGATCAAGGAACACAGCATAGAACGGCAGGCGGGTCAGATCACGGATCTGAACGAGCTGCAGAAACTGGTGCAACAAAAGAAAATGCTGCAAGGTGCAGTAAATCTGCATATTTCATAAATAATTGGAAAAATTATAGGTAAGAAAGGAAGGTATCGTATGGCAACAGAGAAAAAGCAGGCAACAAAAACGGCAGAGACTAAGGAGGAAACCATGAAGAAATCTACCGTCGAAAAAGCTGCTGAAGGTACTACTTCTGTGGATAGTGGGAAAAAGACGACCAAAAAGACAACAAAAACAACCACCAAAACAACCAAGAAGGCAGAGTCTAAGACCAAGAAGGCGGCTGCAGACGGTGAAAAGAAAACTGTCAAAAAGACGTCAAAGTCCAAGACAAAGGGAGCTGGCGAGGACAAAAAGGACGAGAACCATGAGGTGAAATTCATCGAGAAGCTGAATGCACTTAAAGAGCTGGCACACACCAAAAAGAACGTATTGGAGTATCAGGAGATCAACAACTTCTTCGGTGATATGGAGTTGGACGAGGAGAAGATGGAAAAGATCATCGAGTATCTTGAAAATAACGGCATTGATGTGTTCCAGATCTCTGATGATAAGGACGATGTGGATGATGACATTATTCTTGGTATGGAAGCAGGCGGCGAAGGTGATGAGGAGGATATTGAAAATATCGATTTGTCCGTGCCGGACGGCGTCAGTATTGAGGATCCGGTTCGTATGTATCTGAAGGAGATCGGAAAGGTACCGCTTCTGTCAGCGGATGAAGAGGTAGAGCTTGCAAAGCGCATGGAGGAGGGAGATGCCGAAGCCAAGAAGAAGCTTGCGGAGGCAAACCTTCGTCTGGTAGTAAGTATCGCCAAACGTTATGTAGGACGTGGAATGCTGTTCCTTGACCTGATCCAGGAGGGTAACCTCGGACTGATCAAGGCAGTGGAGAAGTTTGATTATAAGAAGGGCTATAAGTTTAGTACCTATGCGACATGGTGGATTCGCCAGGCGATCACGCGCGCGATCGCAGATCAGGCGAGAACCATTCGTATTCCGGTTCATATGGTAGAGACGATCAACAAGTTTGTCCGCGTACAGAGACAGCTTTTACAGGAGCTTGGAAGAGAACCGTATCCGGAGGAGATCGCAGAACATATGAATATGCCGGTTGACCGTGTCCGGGAGATCCAGAAGATCTCTCTTGAACCGGTATCGTTAGAGACACCGATCGGTGAGGAGGAGGACAGTCATCTTGGAGACTTTATCCAGGATGAGAATGTGCCAGTACCCGCAGAGGCAGCAGCATTTACTCTTCTTCGTGAGCAGCTTGAGGAAGTGCTTGGCACATTGACAGAGCGTGAACAGAAGGTACTTAAGCTTCGTTTTGGTCTGGAGGATGGACGTTCCCGTACACTTGAGGAAGTAGGACGCGAGTTTGAGGTAACAAGAGAGCGTATCCGTCAGATCGAGGCAAAGGCACTTCGGAAGCTCAGACATCCGAGCCGCAGCCGCAAGCTGAAGGATTATCTCGATTGATCAAGCTGTCAAAACGGCTGCAGACAGTGGCACACCAGGTGGAATGTGGCGGTGTGGCTGCGGACATTGGCTGTGACCATGGATTTACGTCAATTTATCTGATCGAACAGGGGCTTGCAAAGCATGTGATCGCTATGGATATTAATGAAGGACCGTTAGAACGGGCAAAGGAGCATATCCGCGAATATGGCATGGAAGAGGACATAGAGACGAGACTGTCTGACGGAACCGCAAAGCTTACACCTGGTGAGGCAGATACACTGCTTATCAGCGGGATGGGCGGAGCCCTGATCTGCAAGATCCTTTCGGATTCACCGGAGGTGACTGCCCGGGCGAAGGAGCTGGTGCTGTCGCCACAGTCCGAGTGGGCGATGACGCGTCATTATCTTCTGGAGCATGGTTTTATGATCCAAAGAGAGGAGATGGTGTTTGATCAGGGAAAATATTATCTGATCCTGCGTGCAGTGCCCGGCAGACAGAAATTTTCCGATGAACTGGAATATATGTATGGACAATATCTGCCGGAGCATGGGGACGAGTGCCTTCTTTCTTATCTGCAAAAAGAAGAGCAGCGGATCCGGAAGATCTTAAAGGGTATGGAAGGAAAGCAGTTATCCGGGCAGGCAGCGGCACAGAGGGAAGAATTGAACCGGGAGCTGGAATGCGTTCAGCGCACCGGGACACTTTGCCGGAACAGAAAGGAAGGGTGACTTATGGTGAAGGTAATTGTAGACGGGGAAGTAAAAACCTGCGAAAAGGGAACTACATATTTACAGATCGCAAAGGATTTTCAGCAGAATTATGAGCATGATATTATCCTTGCGAAGCGGGGGGAGAAGCTGTTAGAACTGAACAAAAAGGTTTATAAGGACGAGGAGATCACGTTCCTGACAACAGCGAGTGACAGTGGCTATAAAACGTATGTGCGTGGTGTGACGCTGCTTATGCTGCGCAGCTTTTACCATATTGCAAGGAACCGGGGACTTGAAAATGTTTTTGTCAAGCATACGCTTGGTGATCATATTTACTGTGAGGCAGAGGGAATCGCGGTGACCGATGAGCTGCTTTCAGAAGTCGAGGCTTTTATGCATGAGCTCGTACAGAAGGACCTGGTATTCCAAAAGAAATCCGTCAGCACTGCAGATGCCGTAGATATTTTTGATCAGTACGGCATGCACGATAAGAAGAAGCTGTTTGAATACCGCCGTGTTTCCAAGGTCAACATTTATAATCTGGATGGCTTTGAGGATTATTACTATGGATATATGCCGGCTTCGACGGGTATCCTGAAGTATTTCGGATTAAAGTCCTATGACAAGGGCTTTCTGATATGTCTGCCGGGACGTAAGAACCCGGAGGAGGTTTCACCGGTCAGAGAGAGTCCGAAGCTTTTTGCAACGCTGCAGGAGGCGAGCAAATGGGGGCGAATGATGGAGGTTGACACCGTCGGTGCGTTAAATGATGTGATCTCCCATGGTGGGATCACGGATCTGATCCTGGTGCAGGAGGCACTGCAGGAGAAGAAGATCGCTGAAATTGCAGAACAGATCGCTGTCGATGACAGCAAGAAGTTCGTCATGATCGCAGGACCGTCTTCCTCCGGAAAGACTTCGTTTTCACACCGGTTGTCGATCCAACTTCGCACGCATGGCTTAAAACCGCATACGATCGCATTGGACAATTATTTCAAGGACCGCAAGGATACGCCGCTTGATGAGGATGGCAATTATAACTTTGAGTGTCTTGAAGCGATCGATACAAAGCAGTTTAATGAGGATATGACTGCTCTGCTTGAGGGAAAGCGCGTAGAGCTTCCGGAGTTTAATTTCCTGCTTGGCAAGAGAGAATACAACGGAGACTACCGGCAGTTAGGTCCGGATGACATTCTGGTCATTGAGGGAATCCACGGACTTAACGAGAAGATGTCGTATTCCCTTCCGAAGGAGAGTAAGTTTAAGATCTACATCAGTGCGCTGACACAGTTAAATATTGATGAGCATAACAGGATCTCTACCACGGACGGCAGACTGATCCGCCGTATGGTGCGCGATGCACGGACAAGAGGAGCATCCGCAAAGCATACGATCAGCATGTGGCCTTCCGTACGGCGTGGGGAGGATCAGTATATTTTCCCATTCCAGGAGGAGGCAGATGTGATGTTTAACTCGGCACTGATCTACGAGCTTGCAGTGTTAAAGCCGTATGCGGAATCCATTTTGTTTGGCATTCCGAAGGATGTGCCGGAATATGTGGAGGCAAAACGCCTTCTGAAGTTCCTGGATTATTTTATCGGTGTCAGCACAGAGGAGATTCCAAAGAACTCTCTGATGAGAGAATTTGTAGGCGGAAGTATATTCCGCGTATAGAACATATATAGAAAAGAGGATAAACATGGCAAAATTAATCGATGGCAAGAAGATCTCAGGAGAGATCAAGGATGAGTTAAAGGAAAAGGTAGCAGAGTTAAAGGAGCAGGGTATTGAGGTGACTCTCGCCGTGATCCAGGTGGGCAATGACCCGGCATCTACCGTATATGTTGGCAATAAGAAGAAGGCGTGTGCTTATATCGGCATCCGTTCTCTGGCTTATGAGCTGCCGGGGGAGACAACGCAGGAGGAGCTTTTAGCACTGGTACGTGAGCTCAATGACAGAAAGGATGTCAACGGGATTCTGGTACAGCTCCCGCTGCCGGCACATATTGATGAAGATACCGTGATCCGTACGATCGCACCGGAGAAGGATGTGGACGGCTTCCATCCGCAGAGCGTTGGTCTGTTAAGCATTGGACAGAAGGGCTTCGTATCCTGTACACCGGCGGGTATTATTCAGCTTCTCAAGCGCTCCGGCGTTGAGATCGACGGCAGGGAATGTGTTGTTGTCGGACGAAGCAATATCGTTGGAAAGCCGATGGCAATGCTCCTGATCCGTGAAAACGGAACCGTGACCGTATGCCACTCCCATACAAAGGATCTGAAGGAGGTCACAAGAAGAGCGGACATTCTTGTTGTTGCGATCGGAAAACGCCAGTTTATCACGGCGGATTATGTCAAGGAGGGCGCGACCGTCATCGATGTCGGAATGCACCGCAAGGAAGACGGAAAGCTCTGCGGCGACGTTGATTTTGATTCCGTGGAGCCTGTAGCAGGTGCGATCACACCGGTACCGGGCGGTGTTGGTCCGATGACGATTGCAATGCTGATGAACAACTGCGTTTCATCCGTAGAGTAATTGCAGGAATACATGAGAAATGGAGAATAATGTAACATGAATATATTTTTTGTGTCTCTTGGCTGCGATAAGAATCTGGTGGACAGTGAGATGATGATCACCTCCCTGCGCAAGGATGGATTCACGATCACAGACCGGGAAGAGGATGCAGAGATCATTGTGGTAAACACCTGTTGTTTCATTGGTGATGCCAAGGAGGAGAGCATCAATACTCTGCTTGAGATGGCATCGTACAAGGAGGATGGGAAATGCCGCCTTCTTGTGGCAGCGGGCTGTCTGGCACAGCGGTATCATGAGGAGATCCGGACCGAGATCCCGGAGGTGGATGTGATCATCGGCACGATGGGATACGAGGAGATGGGAACGACACTTCGCGATGCACTCAAGGAAAAGGGTGTTGTGGAGAGCATCCGGAGTATAGACTATCTGCCGACTCCGCTGACGGACAGAGACAATACCTCCGGCGGAAGCTATGCGTATCTGAAGATTGCAGAGGGCTGCGACAAATGCTGCACCTACTGTATTATCCCGAAGGTGCGCGGTCACTACCGGAGCGTTCCGATGGACAATCTCATCAAACAGGCACAGCATCTGACGGAGAACGGTGTGAAGGAGCTGATCCTTGTTGCACAGGAGACGACGCTGTACGGAACAGATCTGTATGGCAGGAAAAGCCTTCCGGAGCTTTTGGAGAAGCTTTCCGAGGTGGAGGAGCTTCGCTGGATCCGCATTCTTTACTGTTATCCGGAGGAGATCACCGATGAATTGATCGATGCGATGAAGCGTCTGCCGAAGGTGTGTCATTATCTGGATATTCCGATCCAGCACGGGGCTGATACGATCCTTAAGAAAATGGGACGCCGGACAGACCGTGCACAGCTTACCCGGATGGTAGGTAAGCTTCGCACGGAGATTCCGGATATTGCGCTTCGTACCACTCTGATCACCGGTTTTCCGGGAGAGACCGAGGAAGATTTCGAGGAGATGAAGGAGTTTGTCCGGCAGATGCGTTTTGAGCGTCTCGGTGTATTTACCTATTCGCAGGAGGAGGATACGCCGGCGGCTGAGATGGAGGATCAGATTCCGGAGGAGATAAAGGAAGAACGCAGAGATATTATTATGGCAATGCAGCAGGAGATCGCCTTTGAAAACAATGAATTGCGGATCGGCGAGGAGATGGATGTGATGATCGAGGGCTATCTTCCGGACGATGATATCTATGTGGGCAGAAGCTACATGGATGCACCGGATGTGGACGGCTTTGTGTTCCTGTCGACAAGCTGGCATTTAGAGACCGGCGATTATGTGAGAGCACGCATTGTGCAGGCGCAGGGATATGATCTGATAGGAGAAGTAATAGAGGAGGAAGACGAAGATGAACTTACCAAATAAGATAACGATGTTTCGTGTGATTTTAATTCCGTTTTTTGTATTTTTCATGCTGTCGGAGGGGATTCCGTACAATAATTATATTGCGGCAGCCATCTTTATCGTGGCGAGTCTGACAGATATGTTAGACGGCAAGATTGCCCGTAAGTACAATCTGGTTTCCAACTTCGGCAAATTTATGGATCCGCTGGCAGATAAGCTTTTGGTCTGCTCCGCGCTGATCTGTTTCGTGGCAATTCCATCCGGTCCGATGCCGGCATGGGTTGTTATTGTGATCATGTCGAGAGAATTTATCATCAGCGGTTTCCGCCTTGTAGCATCTGACGCAGGTGTTGTGATTGCGGCAAGCTACTGGGGAAAGATCAAGACGGTTGTGCAGATGTTAATGTCGATCCTTTTGATCTTCAATTTTGAGGGTAGTGTGATCAATATTGTGGAGAATGTATTTATCTATGCGGCAGTGATCCTTACAGTCATCTCACTGATCGACTACATGGTCAAGAACTGGAACGTTATGCAGGATGGTAATATGTAATGGAAACAACAAGACAACTGATTGAACAATTAAGACAGCATCAATTTCATATCAGTACCGCAGAATCCTGCACGGGCGGTATGATCGCCTCTATGCTTGTGGGTGTATCCGGTGCCTCTGAGGTCTTTGAGGAAGGTTATGTTACATACTCTAATGAGGTCAAGATCAAAAATCTCGGGGTGTCTGCAGAGACGATCCGCAAATATACGGTTGTCAGCGGACCGGTTGCCGAAGAGATGGCAAAGGGAGCAGCTGACCGTTCCGGTGCTGCGCTTGCACTGTCTACGACAGGTTATGCGGGACCGGATGACGGAGAGGACGGAACGCCGGCAGGAACGGTATATATCGGCGTGTACTGCTGTGGAGCGGTCAAAAGCGCGCACTGTCATTTTAAGGGAGACAGAAACGAAGTACGCCGGCAGGCAGCACGGGAAGCACTGCGGCTTGCACTGGAGGCTCTTGAAGAGCGGAATGGATGAGAATATGAGTGAGATAATGATTATCGGTGGCGGTGCAGCCGGAATGATGTGTGCCATCGCCGCGGCAGACGCCGGGCATCAAGTGACGTTACTTGAGAAGAATGAAAAGCTTGGCAAAAAGGTGTTTATCACCGGAAAGGGACGCTGTAATATCACCAACGACAGCGATGTGGAGAACCTGCTGCAGCATACGATGCGTAATCCACGTTTTCTGTACAGTGCCTTTTATACTTTTGACAGCAGCCGGATGATGGAGTTTCTTATCGAAGAGGGATTAAAGATCAAAACAGAACGTGGGAACAGAGTATTTCCACAGTCGGATCATTCTTCCGATGTGATTGCGGCGTTATCCACCGCATTGCGGGGGCAGCATGTGGAAGTTTTACTGCATACAAAAGTAAAGCGTCTGCTGCTTGAAAAGAGGGATGAAGAAAAGCGTGTTACCGGTGTTGAGCTGGCTGATCATACAAAAATGCATGCGGACGCAGTGATTGTTGCAACCGGAGGAATTTCCTATCCTTCAACAGGTGCAACGGGGGACGGTTACCGCATGGCAGAAGAGAGCGGACATAAGATGGTATCGCCGACTCCGGCACTGGTTCCGATGGAATTGAAAGAACCGTGGGTCAGGGATCTGCAGGGTCTTTCGCTGCGCAATGTCCGTATGTCGGTTACCCGGGGAAAGAAAAAACTGTATGAGGATTTTGGAGAGATGCTTTTTACGCATTTCGGCGTCAGCGGTCCGCTGGTTTTGTCGGCAAGCGGATGTATCCCGGCAAAAGCATTTGACCAGGAGCTTTCCATGACGATTGATCTGAAACCGGCACTGGATGTGGAACAGCTTGATCACCGGATCTTAAGGGAATTTGATGAAATGAAAAATAAGCAGTTTAAAAATTCTCTGGGGCATTTGCTCCCGGCAAAAATGATACCTGTTATGATTGCGTTATCAGGCATTGATCCAGATACAAAGGTGAATGAAATATCCAGGGAACAGAGACAGAATCTGTTACATCTGTTTAAAAATATGCCGCTTACAATTACAGGGCTTCGCGATTTTAAAGAGGCAATTATAACAAAGGGCGGTGTTTCCGTGAAAGATATCAATCCTTCCACGATGGAGTCAAAACTTGTGCAGGGGCTGTATTTCTGCGGCGAGGTGCTGGATTTGGATGCACTTACCGGTGGCTATAATCTTCAGATTGCCTGGTCCACCGGACACCTGGCGGGAATATCCGTTTTGTAATTTCAAAGATAAATAATTTATTTCAAAGGAGAATAGAAAATGGCATTTAATATTGCAATTGATGGACCGGCAGGAGCCGGAAAAAGTACAATCGCCAAAAAACTTGCGGCGGATCTGGGGTATGTGTATGTGGATACCGGTGCAATGTACCGCGCGATGGCATATTATTTTTTACAGAATCATATCGATGCTTCCGATGAGCAGGCGATTGCGGCTGCCTGTCCGAAGGTAGACGTGACCATTCAGTATATGGGCGGAGAACAGCAGGTGATCTTAAATGGAGAGAACGTAAACGGCGTTATCCGGAAAGAGGAAGTCGGCAACATGGCTAGCGCGACCAGTGTTTATCCAGTGGTTCGTACAAAACTGGTAGAATTGCAGAGACAGCTTGCTGCAAAGGAAAATGTGATTATGGATGGAAGAGATATCGGTACGGTTGTCCTTCCGAATGCCAATGTGAAAATTTATCTCACTGCAAGCTCGAAAGTGCGGGCAAAGCGCCGCTTTGATGAGCTGACAGCAAAAGGTGTATCCTGTGATATGGATGCGATAGAAAAAGATATTATTGAGCGCGATTACCGGGATATGCACCGGGAAACTTCCCCGTTAAAACAGGCGGATGATGCTGTCCTTTTAGATTCATCGGATCTGGATATTGACGGCGTTGTTGAAGAAATGAAAAATCAAGAAGGCGGAATAGACAAAAATGAAGCTGACGATTGCAAAAAGTGCCGGGTATTGCTTCGGCGTGAAACGGGCAGTAAATATGGTATATCAGGAAGCAGAAGAGGCAAAAGTTCCGGTATATACGTATGGGCCGATCATTCACAATGAAGAAGTAGTCAGGGACCTTAAACAGCGTGGAGTTCATGTGGTCAGGGAGCTCAAAGAACTT
>OGHW01002371.1_pt1 | contig 11515 bp, 15 predicted proteins | sample 1571641 | NCBI WGS metagenome assembly OGHW01 (sample SAMEA2582066, study PRJEB24529) | metagenome | biome: Human gut stool | place: China | collected 2011 | reverse complement strand
CCCCCGAGATTACGGCGGAGCTTACCGAAGAACCTGTACCGAATTGGCGGTATTGGTTCTTTTCTTTTGCCGACAATTTAAGTCTTACACCCGAACAGATTGAAAAGAAAAAGAACTCTGCACCGAAAGGTACAAAGCTCTATAAAAATAAAATTTTAGGTTTGCGAGGCAGAGCAACAGGTCTTGTGTTCCCGAATTTTGAGAGGGCAAGACATATCAAATCAAAAGAGTGGGCAGGAAAGTTTTTGAACTGTAACCGCAAGTCAGAACACTTTGTTCAGTTCACCGCAGGTCTTGATACCGCCTATTCGCAGAAGTCGCCTGACACTATCGCAATGACATTTTACGGCATTACCAATCACGGCAAGTGTGTTCAGCTTGATGAAAGAGTTTATAACAACGCTGAAATGCAAACACCTATTGCCCCGAGTGACACGGTGAAGAATTTTATTGATTTTCTTGACCGCAACCGTGATGAATGGGGCTTTGCACGCACGGCTTTTATTGACAGCGCCGACCAAGCGACTATTACCGAATTTCAAAAGTATAAGCGACAGCACGGCTGTGTTTATGACTTTGCAAATGCATGGAAGAAAACGAAGATTATCGACCGAATCAATCTTGTACTCGGCTGGCTTGCCACCGACTGTTATTTTGTGCTTGAACATTGTAAAAGCACGATTGCCGAGTTTGAAATTTACAGCTGGCGAGAGGATAAAGACAACACACCCGAGGACGGTCACGACCATTGCATTAACAGCGGTCAATATGCGTGGCTGCCATTTAAAAATATTATTGGAAGTGAAATAAATGGGGCTGATTAACAGAATGGCTGAATCTATCAGATCTGGAATTAAAAACTTTTTGCAGATTACTCCTGCAAGCGACAAAACAATTACCGTTACCGAGACAAGCAATCATCTGACCGAGTGCTTTATCAATCGCATTTGGTATTGGGGCAACAGCAGACAGCTTGCGGAGCTGTACAAGCAGATTGACACAAACAAAACTATGTTTTGGGCGGCAAAAAGCACAAAGGGGCTTGAAATCCGTAAAATACACACGGGTTTGCCGGCACTCATCTGCGAAACGCTTGTGAATATCGTAATTGCCGACTACAACGGCACAGATGTTACAAGCAAAAATTCAACCGCTTATGCTGAGCGTTGGGAAGACATTGAAAAGCAGAACAAATTGTCCGACACGGTTAAGCAAATGCTCCGTGACCTATGTGTTGTCGGTGACGGTGCTTTTAAGGTCAGCTTTGACATGGCTGTATCAGATGTTCCGATTGTTGAATGGTATCCTGCCGAAAACATCGACTTTACATATGTGCGTGGCAGAATCCGAGAGGTTAAGTTTTACACCGATTACACGCAAAAACACCGCCGTTACCGTTTTGAAGAAACATACGGTTACGGCTATATTCACTATGCTTTGTATGATGACAACGGCAAAGAGATTGACCTGCACACGGTTGATGCTCTTTCGTGGATTGATTCAAAGGGCGTTACATTTGACGAATCATATATGTGGGCTGTACCTGTTCTTTACGGCAAATCGTGCCACAAGGGCAGAGGTGCGGGCATTATCGGCATAAAAACAGACGCTTTCGACAGCCTTGATGAAGTGTGGTCACAGTGGATGGACGCACTCAGAGCCTGCCGAACAAAGCAGTATGTGCCTGGTTGTCTTGTTCCGAGAAATCCCGAAACCTGTCAGCCGATATCGCCAAATCCGTTTGACAACCGATTTATCACCGTGGGCAACGATATGTCTGAAAACGGCAACGGCAACAGGATTTACACCGAAAGTCCGCAGATTCAGCACGAAAGTTATTTAAGCTCTTATATTACCGCTCTTGACCTCTGCTTGCAGGGTGTAATTTCACCAAGCACATTAGGCATTGATACAAAGAAACTCGATAATGCCGAGGCACAGCGAGAGAAAGAAAAGACTACACTCTACACAAGGCAAAACCTCGTTAAGATTACGCAGAACGCACTTCAAAGCCTTGTCCTTGCCGTACTTAATGCCGATAGTGAGCTTAACGGCAAGGGTATTGTTGAGGGCTTGGAAGTATCTGTAAACTTCGGCGAATATGCAAATCCGAGCTTTGAAAGTCAGGTTGAAACCGTGTCAAAAGCAAGACAGGGCGGTTTGATGTCAGTTGAAACCTCGGTTGAAGAATTGTACGGCGACAGCAAGTCGGACGATTGGAAAGCCGAAGAGGTGCAGAGAATTAAGGAAGAACAGGGCATTGCAGGCGAAGAAGAAAAATCGGAACTTGACGATGTGGACCTTACCGACACAGAAGAACCTAACAATAACGCAGATGATGAAGAAAATGCGGAAAATAATGCAGAAAAAACCGAAAGCAATCCCGAACAGAACGATACACAGGTAAACAATGAGTGATTACAATATCAGAGAAGCCTTTGAAAAAATCGAAGATGAACTGATTGACAGCATGATGCGCAATTTCAGCCGTCACAGAGCCGAAGAAACTAAAGAGGGTTACAACTGGACACAATGGCAGGCTGAACAGCTCAAAAGTCTTGAAGAGTACCGTAAGCACAACGCAAAGAAATTCGGCAAGTGTTTCAAAACCATTAACAGCAAGGTTGAAGAGATGATTCGCACCGCCAAAGCTGACGGAAATGCAAGTCAGGAGGCAGAAATTCTTGAAGCTGTCAAGGACGGTTTCAAAGCCCCGAAAAAGCCGTCAGCACACAGCACAGCCGAGTTTTTTAAGGTGAATGACCGTAAACTTGACGCACTCATAAAATCGACCATAGACGATTTTTAACGCACAGGTTGCAATGAACACGGGTGCGGTTACATACGAAAAAGCCGTTGATATAGCTTGCAAAGATATGCTCAACGCAGGTCTTAATTGTGTGGAATACAAAAACGGTGCAAGGCATACGCTCTCGGATTATGCGGATATGGCGGTTAAAACAGCCAACAAAAGAGCCTATCTGCGTGGTGAGGGCGAAAAGCGAGCCGAATGGGGAGTATCCCTAGTTGTTGTGAACTCAAGACAGGGCGGTTGCCCCGATTGTGCAAAATATATTGGCAAGGTGTTTATTGACGATGTTTATTCAAACGGCAAAAAGTCAGACGGAAACTATCCGCTTCTCTCAACCGCAATCAAGAACGGTTTGTTTCATCCACGGTGCAAGGACAGCACGAGTACATATTACGAGGAAATAACGACACTCGAACCTGTCTCCCCCGAAGAAGAGGCAGAAATGGACCGTAGAGAACGGCTTGAGGAAAAACAGCAGTATGCACAGCGTCAGGCAGAACGCTTTGACCGCCGTGCTGAATACAGCCTTGATGAGGACAATAAACGCATTGCCCAAACCCGAGCCAATGAGTGGCACGATAGGGCGGATCGGCTTGAAGAAAAGGTTAATAAAGCAGAAAGCAATTCATCTGAAAATGTTGCAAAATCGGGTGAAAGTGGTATAATAAAAGAGAAAAGTAAAAAGCCTATTACTCCGATAACCGATAAAGCTATCAGTTGTATTCCTAAAGTTGATATTGAAGGTTATACAGAAGAGCAGTGTTTGGAAATTCAAAAACAACACAAGGAGCTTTTGAAATTTTCAAAAGAACAAAATGACAATAAAGAAGTTGCCTTCGTGTTAAAAAATGATGTGTCCAAAATGATTACAGAGCCTATTAAAGGAACTGATGAAAAAATAGATTTTGGATCAGCACTTCAAGGCAAAGATTTATTTGTTATGCACAATCACCCGAGAAACAGCAGTTATTCTTTAAATGATATTATCGAATTTATTAAGAATGATAGTATAAAAACATTTACTATTGTGAAAAACGATGGCAACATTGAAGTATTAACAAAGTTGAAAGGATACGACAGACTATCACTTTTAACAGAGTTACAACGAATGGAAAAAAAGAGGATAAAAACAGGTTCTGACAGTGAATACAGAAAGGTTATTGATAAATTTTTAAGTAAACATCAAGAAGGAGGTTTATTTGAATGGAAGAAATAAACAAATCTGTTTTAGATGGTTCTAACGAAGAAGCTTCAAAACGTCTTGACGAAATAATCAAAGAACTTGAAAAACAAAGAAACAAAAACTAACCGCTCCGTAAAAAGGGCGGTTTTGTTGTTTAACTTGCCTGTAACTTGCCAAGACAAAACTTAATACATCAAATCAGCACTTTGAGAAATCAGAGTGCTTTTTTATTATTAATCAAAGAAAGGTTTGATACTATGAGAAAAAGAATTTTAGCAATTGTACTTATGGTAGTTATGATTGCAACAATCGTACTGGTTACTGTGGGCTGTACCGAGGCAACGCAGGTATCGTACAATGTTTCGCAGGAAGCAGACAATTTCAATGTGATACGCAGGCTTACGGTTATTAACACAAGAACCGATAAGCCGTCATTTGAACTTGTTGCCGCTTTTTCATTACAGGTCGATAATGACGATAACCAAATTGAGGTTGTCTGCGAAACGGGCAAGGGTGAATACAAAAAGCATATCATAGGTCTTAATGATGAAACTATGTATGTTGTAGAGGACATAAGCGGTGCAGAAGTGGACAAATACCGTTATGAAATTAACTTCCTGCCTAAACAGATTTTGCCGATTACATTTAAGAGTAAAGATTAACAGTTAAACCCGTTGATTTCGACCGGTTTTGAAAGGTGGTGACAGAATGAAAATCAGAGTAACAACAGCATTTAACGACAGGCAGAACAGCTATGTAACCCGTCCTGTAAATGAAGTCTTTGAATGTTCTGACGAACGAGCCAAACAGCTCATTGACGGCGGCTTTGCAGTTGAGGTCAAGCCTGACGCTCCCAAAAAGCCGAGAGCAAAGAAAACAGAATCAGCAGATTAAGCACTTTACGAATATGTAAGGTGCTTTTTTATTGTCCGAAGACATTAAACTACGGGAGACACCGTGCAAAACTGAAACAGAGAGACACTCTATAAACTGATTACGGGAGACACCCGAAAAACTGAAAGGATATGAAAAAAATGGCAGAACCAAATCCAACACCAAATCCAAACAATAATCCGCCTGAACCGCAGAACAATAATCAGCAGACACCGAGCTTTGATTATGACAAGCTCGCAAGCCTTATTACAGGCAAACAGAGCGTGACAGAGGACACCGTTTTGAAGTCATATTTTAAGGAGCAGGGATTGTCAGCCGATGAGATGAAAGAGGCTATCGGTGCTTTTAAAAAGCAGAAAGCCAAGAACACCCCCGACTTTGCAAAAATGCAGTCGGAAGTTGAATCGGCAAACAACGCAAAGCTTATGGCAGAAGTCAACCAGTCGGCAACCCTCGAAGCCGTAAAACAGGGCGTTGACATTGCAACCGTTCCGTATGTGCTTAAAATTGCAGACTTTTCAAAGGCTGTGACAGACGGCAAGGTCAATGCGGAAAAGCTGACAGAGGCTGTTAAAAAGGTGCTTGACGATATCCCCGCACTCAAGGGCAAACCTGCCGAGAACGGCACAGGAGTTAAGAAAATCGGCGGTGACGGCAACGGTACATCGGACGGCACAAAACCAAAGGTTAATGTTCCTACCAAAAAATGGAACAGATTTAATATTTAACTAAAGAAAGGATTGAAAAATTATGGCAAACACAAATAACTATGCTGAGCAGTTCAGCCCTGACCTGCTCGAAATTCTTGTTCAGGGTACACTTACATCACCGTTCATCACTTCAAATGTAAAGTGGGTTGGTGCAAGAACATTCCACTTCACACAGATGAGTACATCAGGCTTTAAGAACCACAATCGCAACGGCGGTTGGAACAAAGGCAAGTATGTTCAGACTGATGTTCCTTTCACTTGCGAGCATGACAGAGATATTGAGTTTCTTGTGGATAAGGCAGATGTTGACGAAACTAACGCAACCGCAAAGGTTGAGAATATTTCAAAGGTGTTTGAGCAGACACAGGTTGCTCCCGAAACGGACGCACTTTTCTTCTCAAAGGTTGCAACAAAGGCTCAGGCAACAGACGGTTATCATTCGGCTACCAAGTCAACCGACTGGACAAAAGCAAACGCTTACTCAAAGCTCAAAACAATTCTTTCTGCCGGCAAGCTCCGCAGATACAAGGCAAAAGGCACTCTTGTTGCCTATGTGACATCTCACATTATGGACTGCCTTGAACAGTCAACAGAGTTCACTCGTAAGATTGAGCTTACACAGATTGCAGAGGGCGGTATCGGCATTGAAACAAGAGTGACCGAGATTGACGGTTGCCCTATCATCGAGGTTATTGACGATGAGCGTTTCTATGATAACTTCAACTTTAACCCCGATGACGGCGGTTTTGAGCCTGCAACAGGCGCTCACAAAATCAATGTTCTTGTTGCTTGCGGTGAAACCTGCAAGACTGTTCCGAAGATTTCAAGCATTTACTTCTTTGCTCCCGGCTCACACACAGAGGGTGACGGCTGGCTCTATCAGAACCGTTCGCTTTCCGATACATTCGTATTCCCGAACGGCAAGGACGGCAAAATTGACAGCATTTATGCCGATGTTGACACAACGGCGGTTGCGTAATGTATGCCGATTACATTGAACATCAGGGCGGAGATGAAAACAGCATTATCTCTGCCGAACACATTGATGTTCTGACTTTTAACCGCATTGATTTTGAAAAACTTTCGGAAATGCAGAAGAGAATCATCGGCAGAGTGCATAGCAGACTTACTGCTTTTGAAGAAGAAAATGCCGATATGATTTCTTCCTATCTGAAAAGCTATTCAATCAACGGCACATCAATGGAATTTGGCGCAAGCTGGAACTTAATGTGTATCAGCGGAGTGGCAATTCCTGCCGACCTCTATGCGTTGCTAAAATCAACGGGACTTTGTTATCCTGCAATATGAGGTGATATACTTTGAAATTTCCGTCACTTGTAAAAAAGCAGTTCTGCAAAACTCCTGTCGAGGTCACAATCTACGGTGAGGGTGTTACCGAAGACGGAGCACCCCTGACCGTGTTTGAATGCAAAAATCTGTATCCTTCCGACAGCTTGTACCCGTCAGCAACCCTGCACGGTGGCTCTGCCTTGTGTAATATGCAGTCAAAGGCAAAGACGGTCTATACCAAAGAGCAGAAAATTGTTCAGGTGTCGGCTGTCTTGCTTTTTGACGGCGATATTGCCCCCGACAGCCCCACTTTAAGCGGTGGCTTTGTAATCCTTGACGGCGTAAAACGAAACATCGTACAGGGTACAAAACACCGCAACCCTGACGGTACAGTTAATTTTACGGAATTGGATGTGATTTAATGGGATTTTCGGTATCATCAAAAATCAAACTCAATATTCCTGTTGTAAAACAGCTTGACAAGGCAAAGCAACAGGCTCTTGAACAGACAGGTGACGCACTTCTTACACAGGTGAAAAACACGCAGGTAATGCCGTTTGATACGGGTAATCTTCAAAACGAAAACACCTTTGAAGATTGTGCGCAGAGTTGGAACGGCACGGTTAAAATAGTGTCAAGCACTCCGTATGCAAGGCGGTTGTATTTTCATCCCGAGTATAATTTCAGCCGTAATGAAAACATTGCCGCCGGCGGTAAATGGTTCTCACCGTGGCTTGAGGGCGGTACACGGCAGAATTTTTGCAGTCGGGCATTTGTGAGATTATACAGAAAGGAAGCAGGACTTTGATTTACTTATCGGACATCAGAGATTGGCTCAAAAGCGTTACCTCAGCAGAGCATTATTACATTGGCAAGCTTGACAATAAGCAGGACAGGTCAATCGGTGTGTATTCATTAAAGCAGTCGGGAACACCCACAAGGGCAATCGGCGGTGAAAGTACCTACGATACAATAAGCGTGTCTTTGCTTATCCATTACACCGACAACGCAAGAGAAACCGAGGAGTTTGCACGCAGACTTTACGAAACGCTTTACGGCATTAAAAATGTTGAAATTAAGGAACACAAAATCTATATAATCGAACTGCTCACGGAAGAACCCGTTGATGTGGGAACAGACGACAAGGGTGTGTATGAGCAGGTCATTGAAGTTAAATTTTATTACGAAAGGAAGTAATTTTATGGCAAAAGTTGAATCGGGAGTATTCCCGTGCTATGAAAATCAGTTTGCGGTTGGCAAGACAGGAACAGAATCCGCCACGACAAATATTGCTAACTGTGAAGAATTTTCCGTTGCATTTGACAACGGTGTCGAGGAATGGACAGCCTTTGAAAACGAGGGCTGGAAGTCAAGGCTTATGACTGCTAAGTCAATCACAATTTCGGTAAAGGGTAAGCGTACAATCGGTGACGCAGGTAACGACCAGATTGCCGCATTGTCATTTGAAAACGGCAGAAAGGTAGAAGTTCCGTTTATGTGGACCTTCCCCGACGGCTCAACCGCCCTCTTTAAAAATGCAGTTGTATCCGTTACATCAAACGGTGCAGGCGCAAGTACGGGTGTTGCTCCGCTTGAATTTGAAGTTATGTCAAACGGCAAACCCGTATATACAGCAGCCGCTTAAAAAAACGAAAGGAATGAACGATTATGTCAAAGTTAATTGATATTACAGACAAACTTAATTTTGAGGAAAAGCCGAGTGTCAGAGTTAAAAATGTTGACCTTGCAATCAACAATGACGCAGTTTCAATGCTCAAAGTTGCGGCACTTTTTGAGGACGGCAACGGTAAAAGTAAAGATGTTATCGAAATGTATCATCTTCTTTTTGATGAATCCGAGAGAGAAAAGATTGAAAAGTTAAAGCTGAATATGCACGATTTCAACGCCCTTATCAGCGAATCTGCCAAAATTGCAACAGGCGATTTGACTGACGAGGGGGAAGCTCAGACCCCGGCTACGACCTGATTGATGACTTTGATTTAATCGTGTCGAGCTTTCGCTCGGAGTACGGGGTCAGCATTTATTCAAAGGATTTTGCAAAAATGAGTTGGAATGAGTTCTGCTCACTTCTGCAAGGCTTAGGACCCGAAACACCGCTTGCAAGAACGGTTCAAATTCGCCTTGAAACCGACAAAGAGGTCTTGAAAAGCTTTACTTCGTCACAGCATAAAATCCGCAACAAATGGCGGTCAAGAAATGTAAAGCACTATTCAGACGAAGATATGAACACCGTTCTTGCAGAATTTCAAAACTTTTTTGCAAGCTTGTAAAAAACAACCACTCCAAACGGGGTGGCTGTTCTTTTGCAAAATTTTATTAGCGTACATCATAACGGTGTGCGCTGTTTTTATGCCTGTTTTTAAAGAATCTAAAATGAAAGGAAGTGGTGAATATGGCGACAAAGGCGGGTGAAATTGAGCTTGATGTCAGGCTGACAGGTGATGATATTTCAAAAACATTGCATAAGATTTCCGATTCAATTACCAAAAAGTTTGATTCGGCATTTTCAAGTCTTTCAAAAGATTTTGAAAATGTAAGAACTGATCTGAAACAGTCCTTTTCAAAGGTTGCGGAGGGTGTTTCTCAGAAAACCGAGAAAGAGTTTTCAAACATCAAAGGCAGCGGTGAGCAGTTAAGCAATTCGGTTTCATCCTCGTTTAAGAAAATCGGTGCGGCTGTGGTTGCCGCCTTTTCCGTTGCCAAAATCAAGGAGTTCGGTCAGCAGTGCATTGAATCGGCTGCGGAAGTCAATGCGGCAAATTCACAGTTTGAGCAGACTTTCGGCACAATGCAGTCGCAGGCAGAATCAGCCATTCAGAGCGTTGCCGATCAAAGCGGTATTCTTGAAACCCGATTACAAGGTGTCGGCACAAGCATTTATGCCTTTGCGAAAACTACGGGTATGGACAGTTCAAGTGCTTTGGGTATGATGCAGGAGGCTTTACAGGTAACAGCCGACAGTGCCGCATATTACGATCGTTCGCTTGAAGACACCGCAGAAAGCCTGAAATCGTTTCTCAAAGGCAACTTTGAAAATGATGCCGCACTCGGTTTGTCCTGTACTGAAACCACACGAAATGCGGCGGCTAATAAGCTGTATGGCAAGTCATTTACGGATTTGTCGGAATCGCAGAAACAGCTCACGCTTTTGCAAATGGTCAAGGACGCTAATCAGCTTTCGGGTGCTATGGGACAGGCAAGCCGTGAAGCAGACGGTTGGGAGAATGTAACGGGCAACCTCAGAGAAAGTTGGAAACAGCTCCTTGCCGTAGTCGGTCAGCCTATTCTTCAGGTGGCAACTCAGGATGTAAAGCGGTTTAACGGAATATGCCAAAGGTGCGGTTGAATCGCTTTCAAAGGTCTTCGGCTGGGATACAGGCAACAACACCGCAAGCAATATCAAATCTGCATCCGATTCTGCCAAAAGCCTTACGAATACGGCAGATGACAGTTCAAAGTCACTTGATAATGTTCAGAAAAGTTCCGAAAAAGCAAAGAGAAGTGTTGCGGGCTTTGATAAGCTGAATGTGCTTTCAAGCTCTGACAGCTCATCTTCAAAGTCAGACACCTCTTCATCAAAAAGCTCATCGGGCGGTTCATCGGGCGGACCTGTTGCAAAGAATGTTGTCAAGGACACAAGCAAAAACCTTTCGGGGGCATTCAAAAATCTATACGAAAAAAGCGGATTCAAAGGCTTTGTCGAGAATGTACAGAAAGGTATTAACAAGGTTGATTGGTCAGCTATAGGCAAGAACTGCAAGACTGTTTTTGATAATGCTGTTCCAATAGTTCAAAAGGCATTCGGCACAATGCAAAAGGTCGGTTCTGCAAAACTCGGGGCAATCGGCTCTGCATTCGGAGCTGTTGCAACAATCGGCGGAAAGTCGTTTCAGACCATTTCAGGCGGTGTTGCTAAGTGGATTTCAAAAGACAGGGAAAAGATTATCGGCTTTATCGACACCATAGGCAACAATCTTACAAACGGCTATAACAACCTTTCAACCTTTTTCGATAACTTCGGCACACTTGCAGGCAATGCAATTGACAATGTTCGCCCTCAAATGGAAGAATCAATTTCCAATCTTTTAAGCGGTCTTACAACCTTTGCGGGTTCAGTCGGCGAAGTTGTTTCGGGTGCGTTTTCAATCGCAACCGAAAGCCTTGTTGAATGGATTGAAAATGACGGTGCAACAATCACTGAATTTCTCGAAAATTTACAATTGCAGTTTGCAGATGTGTTTAACTTTATCGGTCAAATTTTCGGAGATATCGGAACAATTATCAGTAATTGGTGGAACGGCAACGGACAGCAGATTTTTCAGAATATCTGCAATATGTTTACCAACATCGGCACAACCCTGATGAATGTTTACAATCAATGGATTAAGCCTGCGTGGGATTTTATCGTAGCAATCGTAAAATCAGCGTGGGAAAATTGGCTGAAGCCTGTTTTTGAAGGTGCAATAAACTTCTTCGGTAAGGTTGCAGACTGTGTTTCAACCGTGTGGAATAACTTTCTGTCGCCGTTTGTAAACTGGCTTGTCAGCTTTTGGGGACCTATATTTCAGAATGTTTTCAATGCCGTAAAAAGAGTATTTGATAATG